>Ga0210005_1000257_pt1 | contig 46301 bp, 52 predicted proteins | sample CryGey02umfilter_3_FD_183961 | JGI IMG/M metagenome (GOLD analysis project Ga0210005, IMG submission 183961) | Groundwater microbial communities from aquifer in Utah, USA - Crystal Geyser 4/9/14 0.2 um filter (SPAdes) (version 3) | ecosystem: Environmental > Aquatic > Deep subsurface >... | reverse complement strand
TCGCTATCTTGATATTCGCCGCCCACGAATGACAAGAAATCTAATTCTAAAATCTAAGACGACAACGTTTATAAGAAATTATTTAACAGAACGAGATTTTTTGGAAATCGAAACGCCGATTCTCACCAAAACCACTCCCGAAGGCGCTCGCGACTTCCTCGTTCCTTCGCGTTTACAAAAAGGCAAGTTCTACGCTCTTCCCCAATCACCACAACAGTATAAACAGCTCTTGATGGTCGCCGGCATCGAAAGATATTTTCAACTGGCCCGCTGTTTCCGCGATGAAGATCCACGACGCGACCGCGCCTATGGCGAGTTTACTCAACTAGACCTGGAGATGTCTTTTGTTGACCAAAATGATATTTTAACCTTAACCGAAGATCTATTTACAAAAATGGTAAAAGAGTTATTTCCGGAAAAACATATTACCATTACTCCTTGGCCCCGCCTTTCCCACAAATTTGTTATGGAAAAATACGGTACAGATAAACCGGATCTAAGAAAAAATAAAAAAGATAAGGACGAACTGGCTTTTTCCTGGACCATTGACTTCCCTCTTTTTAAAGAGCAAACCCAGGAAGACTTTTTCTATGGATCAGGCCAGGCAAAATTCGCTCCTTCTCACCATATGTTTACCGCTCCTCATCCAGATGATATTCCACTTTTAGATAAGGATCCTTTGAAAGTGCGGGGACTTCAACACGATCTGGTTCTAAACGGATTTGAAGTCGGCGGCGGTTCAATTAGAATCCATCAACCAGAGGTGCAGAAAAAAGTCTTTGAACTAATTGGTTTTAGCGAAGAGCAGAAAAAACAGTTTAACCATATGCTTGAAGCCTTCAGCTATGGTGTACCCCCTCACGGCGGCATTGCTCCTGGAATTGATAGAATGCTTTACGTTATCTTAGGTGAACCATCAATCCGTGAAGTGATGGCTTTTCCAGCCTCATCTGGAGGAAAAATTTCCGTTATGGAAGCTCCGTCTGAGGCAACAGAGGAGCAGTTAAAAGAACTTGGTATAAAAATCCAAATGACAAAATCCAAATTCTAAATATGCGCCTCAAATTCTACTTTCTCTTTACGTTCTTTACGCTACTTTTTTTGTTTTATCCAGGTGATTCATATTACTTCCACATCTTCGCTTATAACCGTGACCTTTTTAATAAAAAAGGGGCTGTCTCTAATTTAAAAATTCTTCCTGTCCCTTATCTTAAATCCGCTTATTATCCGGAAGTTTCCGCCGAGGCTATCTATGTCGTCGACCTGCCTTCTTTTACTCCAATTTTAGAGACGAATAAAAAACAAAGATTCCTTCCCGCTTCAACCGTAAAAATCATTACCGCCTTGGTCGCTTATGATGTTTATAAACTCAATCAAATCATCACTGTTAAAAAAACTATTAGCGAAGGTCAATTAATGGATTTAAATCTCGGAGAGAAAATCACCGTCGAAAACCTTCTTTATGGAACACTGGTTCATTCAGGCAACGACGCCGCTTATGTTTTGGCAGATAATTATGGCTACGACAAATTTATAGACCTGATGAATAAAAAAGCCTCTCAACTGAAAATGATTAACAGTCATTTTATCGATCCTTCTGGGTTGAAAGAAACTAATCAATATACGACTCCATTTGATCTTGCCTTAGCGGCAAGAGAACTTCTTAAAAATCCATATCTAGCAAAAATCGTTTCTACCAAAGAGATTATTATTTCCGACGTTGATTTCAAGCATTTTCATAAACTTTCCAATGTCAACCAGCTTTTAGGAGAGATTCAGGGAATCGGCGGACTAAAGACCGGTTACACTGAAGCGGCGGGAGAGAACTTAGTTTCTTTTTATAAAAAAAACGGTCATCAATTCTTAATTGTTCTTTTAAAAAGTCAAGATAGATTTCAGGATACAAGGAATGTCATTGAGTGGATTAATAACAACGTAGAATACTTAAATCCTAAATCATAAGCACCAAATTCCAAATAAATATTAAATAATAAATTACAAATACTAAATGGTTTAGAATTTAGAAAATTAGAATTTATAATTTATTTGTGATTTAGGATTTAGTATTTAGAATTTTATTTAGTTATATATTCTTCTCTCACAGCTGGTACATAAGCAACAAAGTAATCATCGCCTATAAAAACATAGACCGGTTGAAGATATGATTGATACTGATCCGGGTCAAGATAATCTAACTCCATTTTTTTAATGGTAATATCTTTTACTCCTTTGATCGCTGCCACTACCATTGCTTGACCGCTTTTTAATTTTTCCCAAGCTTGATCGCCGGTAATTAAAGGATAAACGCCAAACTGATCTTCTGCTTTTTCAAAAAAAGAAACCTGAGCTTTAATAATCTTTTCCTGACTGTTTTCAAAAGTCATTATCACATAGTTTTGCGAGTTAAAAAATCGCGGAGTGACAACAGAAAAACTGTCGATATTGGGTCGGTAAAAATCTACTTCTACCGCTTGAGCATCGTCAACATTTTCCACGTTGACGAAATCGGAAACTCGCGGATCATATTTTAGATAAAGGATATTAGTTGTTCCTCTTGTTAGTTCATCTGGATAGCGACTGATTGATTTTAAAAAATTAATGGCTTTGTTCTCGATCTCCTGTTTGGAAGGAAAGCTAACCTGATTATTTAAAACTAAACTATTTTCATAACTAAAGTTAAAACTACCAATATCAACGGTTAGTTTTTGATGATCGTCAGTAAAGGTCGCCTCTCTGTTATCAAGACGATATTTTGTTTGATTAGTGTCAAACCCAAAAGTCTTTGCCATTAAAAAGGTTTTTTCTCGATAGCCGAACTTAGGGGCGATCTGGGAAAGATAGTATACTTTAGCTGTGTCAGTGGCGGTTACAGGCACTCCTTCGATCGTGTCAAGAGTAAAGTTGAAATCAGCACTTGAAGTCGAGGTTTTTATTTGCGGAACACTGATCTTTCCGAAAATTGGATTAGTATAGATAATCTTTGGCTTATTTGATTCTAAAACTACTAAATAAAGTTTGATGGAATAAAAAAATATTAAAAATATCAAACCAAAAAGGATGATAAACGGCAAGGCGCGACGACTATAGTAGGAAAGCTCGGTTAAGGTCATAGAATAATGATAGCATGTTATTCACGACAGCAGTCAAACATTTTTCCTATTATCCGACTTAAGTTGCTTAAAAAATCATTTTTGACATAATTAATTGGAGTCTCCTTGTTTTTTTTAATTTCATTCTGATTAATCTCTTCCGGTTTAACTACTTTAAGATTAATCCCCCAGAAAAGATTATAAAGATCGTAGGCTTTTTTGAAGAAATCATAAGCTTGTTTTTCTTCGCCTCTAGTCAACGCTTTTGTCCCAACCTCCATCAACCTCATTGAGGCGGCTAACAGATGTTTACTGAGACACCAAGCCTCACCTTCGTAATCTTTGATAATCATCTTTAAAAGCTCTTTTCTCATCTCACGAACTTCTTGAAGCAGTTGATAAAACTTGACTTTACCAGTTTTTTCAGCGGAAAAAAACAAATGTTCCTCAATGGAAATCAAATTCATTATGGCGATAGATAGGTCTTCATCAGAAGAGAGATCGAGCGGCTCGCCTTTTTCCAGTTTTTTCAACTTGTCCATTAAATCTTTAACTTTTTGATCGATTTCCATAGGTCTCTCCTGTCATTCCTTAATTATAATAATTTTTTAAAAATCAGTGTTACTAATATTAATAGTAGTAAAGGAATTGTCACCTTTTGATATGGAAATAACACTTTTCCTTTTCTTATTTTTTTTATTAGTTTATCAATAAAAATCGCTAAGAAAAAGGTTAATAGTCCAATAGTCATTCCCAAAAATACCTTTGGATAATTCAGTTGTCTAGTATATGTAAGATAGACTATCGTTAATCCATAAAAGATTAAAGACCATAAATACGGATGTTTTTTAAATATCAAGAAAGCCATTGCCGAATTCAGCCCGGACAGCCAGATAGAAACCAACAGGTCGTCAATCCCTAATTTTTTGGCAATTAGAAGTCCTCCTCCAACCGTAATCACACAAACCGGACAGCTGGCATAGACTGGTTTAAACATAGAATAATATGATAAAATTTAACAGTTATTATTTTAATTGAAGACATGATTAAGAACAAGATTATCTATAATAATTTTTCTGACTATCAGTTTAAAGTTGCTAAAGCTAAGGGTAGTTTTCTTTGGGATGATCAAGGAAAAAAGTTAATCGATTTTACTTCTGGTTGGAACGTTACAAATCTTGGTTGGAATCATCCGGAGATAACTCAAGAAATGATTAAACAGATAAAAACTAATACTTATATTCCTCAATGGACCGCAGATCCAATCCAAGAAAGATATGCTGAAGAGTTGTCAAAAGCACTACCAAAAAGACTCAATTGTTTTACGAGAGAAACTGGCGGCGCTAGTGCAAATATCATGGCTTTGAAAACCGCTAGAGCCTATACCGGCAAGAGAAAAGTAATCAGCTTTAAAGATGCTTTTCATGGATCGTTATATAGCTTGTTGGAACTGGGCTATTCTCCTGAATATACTGTAGCAAAAGCTGTTTCTTTAAATTTTCAAGATAATATTCATTTAAACTATCCAAGAGTTAAGTCTATTGATAAAAATGAAAAACAAATTTTAGTCTCTTTTGAACAAAGCCTAGAAAAAGTTTTAAAAGAAAATAACGATATCGCCACTATTGTTTGTGAGGCAGGAATTATTACCGGCTGGGGATCAACTTTTATCGCTCCTAAAGGATTTTTAACTGTAATTAGAAGGTTAACAAAAAAATATGGCGTGGTATTAATTCTCGATGAAGTCGGAACAGGTTTTTCCCGCTGTGGAAAATTATTTGGTTTAGATATCGAAAATGTGATTCCTGATATTATAACTTTTGCTAAAGCAATGGTTAATGGTGCTTCGGCGATCGGTGCTATGGTGACGACTAAGGAGATTGCTAAAGAAACAATTAATAAATCCAATCCTCAAGCTACTTTCGGTTGGATGCCCGATGCCTGCGCTGCAGCCCTTAAAACATTAGAAATTCACAAAAGAGATAGAGTCTGGGAAAAAGCAAAAAAAGACGGAAAATATTTGTTAAAAGTTCTTCAATCCGAGCTAAAGAATAATCATCTAATTGAAGATATTAACGGAATTGGTATGGAGATTGGCGTTCACTTAAAAAAGAAAGAAAACAAAAAAACAAAAATGAAACAGATGATAGAAAAAGCTAGAAAGCTTGGTCTTCACCTTGCTTATGCCGACGATTACAATTTCCAAATCATGCCACCTTTAACAATAGAAATAAATGTTTTGGATAAAGGAATTGAAATTTTTCTTAAAACAATAAAATTCTTTTCTTAGTTATCTCTTAGTCACCCTCAGGGTGTCCAGGCTCGAAAACCTTAATTATTGATGGTATATTGAGATTTTTAGATTGCTAAAATAAGCCAAAATGGCGGTTTTGTAGGTTATAGTCACTTGACATTTCTCTTAGACACCTTTAGGGTGTATCTATGACTACTCAACGACCTATTCTATCTGTAGGAGAAATATATCACATTTTCAATAAATCAATAGCTAACCAATCAATTTTTAACAGTCTTGAAAATTTAAAGAGGATATTAATTCTGGTAGATTATTATCGTTTTAATCAAAGAATTAAATTGTCTAAATTCTACACCTTACCTTCTTTAATTCAGCAAAGCTATTTAAAAGAAATTAGAAAAACTAAACTACTAATTGATATTTATGCTTTTTCGTTTATGCCTAACCATTATCATTTTTTGCTAAAACAGTTAGAAAAAAATGCAGTTAGGCAATTTATTAGTAATATACAAAACAGTTATTCAAAGTCTTTTAATTTAATAAATGAAAGAGAGGGATCATTATTTCTCCATAGTTTTAAGTCAAAAATAATTTATAACGAAGAAGCTTTTATCCATGTTTGTAGATATATTCATTTGAATCCAGTTATGTCTCATTCCAGCGAATTTGAACAACTAAAAACTTATCCTTTCACTTCTTATTCATGGTATTTAAATAATAATTTAAATAGATTTGTCAATACGGACTTAATAATGAATCGCTTCAAGACTAAAAACAATATTATTAAATTTCACAAAAATCAAGTTGACTATCAAAGAAGGTTAAAGGAAATAAAAGATTTGTTAATGGAATAGTTTTAGACTTTAGACACTTTAGACACCCTTAGGGTGGTTGAAGCTAAATTAAAAAAGCTCGTGCGTAGCCACCCTTAGGGTGGCTAAGAAGTAGCTAAGGAAAATATGCTTTATTATTCACCAATCTTTAGTTTTTACGAGAAATATAAAAAACATGTTCATGATTTTTTAGTACAGTTTTTTATAATTGTGAGCGTTTATTCTATAGATGTTTATTTTTTATTTATTAAAAAGCTTAATTTGCCAACTTTGATGTTTATTTTATTCTTCTCTGGTTATTCTATTGCTTATTTTCTTATCAAATACAAAAAGCAAGAGGATCAATTTGGGGGCTTTATAAATTATGGATGGTTGTATAGGTTTTTTTTATCTCTGGGTACTTGGATAATTTATCTGATTATGATTAGATATAAGCTTCCCAAACCTTATTAGTAAAAAAATTAAGGCTAGCCACCCTTAGTAAGGCTAGCCACCCTTAGGGTGGCTGAAGAACCAACTCGTCTTTTAACCAATCCTTTGCTCCATAAGAAGACTTAATTACAGGAAGAGCTAATAAGACAAAGGTCTCGTAACTGTGAAGTTTTTTTATTTCCTTTTCTATCTCTCCAAAATTTTCTTCTAACGACTCCATTATTAATAGAATTTCCTTATTTTTTTCGATTTTTCTTTTCCATAAATATTTTGAGGATACTTGAGTTTTTTTGATACAAACAACTAATCGTTTCTCTAAAAGACTATCAGAAATTTTATTAGCTTCTTTTTTATTAGCACAGGTTAATAATAAAATTATTGGTTTCATATTATTAGTTATTAATTATAAAATAATTGGGAGTAATATTTATTTCAAATCATTCTCATACCACCCTAAGGGTTTCCAGGCTTGAAAATCTCAATTTAATGGTATATTGAGATTTTTAGATTGCTAAAATAATCCAAATAGATTGTTTTGTAGGTTATAGTCTATAGACAAAAATTACATATTTATTTATCATTAAAAAATGGCTATTATTACGATAAACATTTCTTTTTTGAAAATTGTTTCTTCATTTTTCAATAATATTGGTGCAGCTCTTTTTCTATCTCTTTTTACTATTAGAGATCCTTGGGTGTTGTTTAAAACTTTGCTTTTTGTTATTATTAGTTTATCCTTCGCTTATGTATGCGAAGAGTTTATTAATCAATATGCCAGACTTAACTGAATTCTTTAAAAAATTTGACGTAGGTTTTGGTTTAGCGTTAACCGCTTTCTTTTTAATGTTAATTTTTTTTGCTAAAATAGATCGCCAACCTCGTAAAAGATAATTATCTTAATTAATGATATAATTTCTTCTATCTTGCCGGGGTGGCGAAACTGGCATACGCGCAGTCTTGAGGAGGCTGTGGAGTAATCCGTGGAGGTTCAAGTCCTCTCCCCGGCACTTATTTCCTTCTAATAGTATAAACGTAAGGATAGTACAAGAAGATGGCCGGCGGGTCGTCGGCCATGATTTTTTGTAGGTCAAAGTAATATTTTTCCCTTTCTTCTAGGTTAATCGTCGATCTTCCCTCTTCCAACAATTGATCTACCTTGACATTTTTATAACTACCGATATTCCCTCCTTGACTTTCTTTGGCCTGGGTTGAGTGCCAAAAATAATATTGATCAGGATCAGGAGGAACCTTCCAATAAGCCAAAAACATGTCAAAATCTTCAGGAACGTTATAAGAAATAATTCTTAAGTCAATTGATAAACCAATCGCTTTAAATTTATTAATCAGTTCATCGGCGATATCGTAATAATCATAATAGGTAATTAAATTAATCTTGGCGGAATCGCTGGCGGTGATTTCGTTTTTAATGATTTTTTCTGCTGTCTCCAGATCATAAACATTGCTTTTTAAATTAGGGTTGTAGGCCCAAGAATTCGGAGGAATCGACCCTTTGGCAACCTCACCAAAATTAGCTAATATTTCATAATCGACCGCCATCATCAAAGCGTCTTTGGTATTTTTATCAGTTAAAAGATTGTTTTTGCTGTTGAGAAATATCACCATTTCCTTAGAATAATCGACCTCTTTTTGCACCTGAGAGTTTTTCCAGTTAAGAAAAGTGTCAGCTACCGCTTTTTTATTAATCGTCATTTCACTAATTTCTCCTTTCTTATAAGCGTCAACCAATTGTGATTCGTTATTGTAAAATTTATATTTGATTGGAGAAAGATTTTTAACATTAGGGATTAAGGTTAATTCCTTAAGATAGCCTCTATTCAATTTGATTTTCCCTACTTTATAAAGACCAGCCACTCCATTTAAAGGATATCTAATCAAAGGCTTATTCAAATAGGTAGGAAAAATCGCCAAGGGTTTATCCAAATAAAAATCAATTGTTTTATCATCAATCACTTTTAAGCCAATGTCTTTAAATCGGTAATCAATGTCGCCAGCTTTAAATTTCTTCCCGTCATTCCAAACTAATTCCTCCTTTAAATGCAGTCGATATTCACGCCCTTCCGATCTCGCTTCCCATGAGTTAGCTACAACCGGAATAATCTCTCCTTTTTTGGTAATCGTCACTAAGCCATTGGTGATTTTTTGCAAAATCTCGTCGGGAACAGTGTTAAAATCATAGCTACCAACAATGCCGATAATTTCCTGTTTGGCAGAAATCACTTTTAGATAAGGAGATACTGATAAAAAACCAATAATGGAAATAAGACTGAGAAAAAAACTAAAGGTAATCAACCGCCCATGTTTTTTAACAAACTCCAATAAAAGCCAATAATAATAGCGAAGATTACGTTTTGCTAATATCATAATTACTTAGCAAAAAGATTAAAAAGTGAGACGATAAAAAAAATCACTATTAAAATCGTCGTCAACCAAAGAGTCAGTTTTTCCACTCCCCGCCGCGTTTGAAACAGTTCGCCCCCACCTCCCCAGGCACTTCCTAGTCCGGCTCCTCGACCTTGAATTAGGATAAAAACGACAATCAAAATGCTTAAGATAATATTTAGAACAAGAAGAACATTCTTCATAAAATTTTTCCTAATAAATTAATAATCGTTGAGACGGAAATAGCGGAAACAAAAATATTAGTCATCGAGTTTAACTTGATTGATCCCACTCCAGAAAAAGTCCAACCTTTAATGATAATTAGAGAAAAATAATTAGCTAAAAAATAGAAGAGAAAACAATAAAAAACAACTGAGACAAAACCTAAGGTTAAAAGATTCAAGGGCAAAAGAATCACTTTGCTTAAAGGAACGATTAAATAATAAATAAAGGCAATAAGAAGAGTGGCTTTAAGATAAATAGAAAAGTCTGGTTTAATGATAAATCCTTTATTCCAAAGAGAGGTTAAGAAAAGGGCGATTGCCGAGAAAATAATCATACGGAAAAGCTTTTTCATAGTTTCATTATACCAAAAAATCCCTCTCTCTTAAAAATAGATGATATTTACGAGCAAATCGATGAGACTCGTCGCGAATCAACTGAATAAGATTAAGACCGAGATTGTTTTTTAACGCTCTTATAGTTTGCCAACCATTAACTCCTATCACTAACCGATCAGGATTCTTGGCGATTCCTATCAAAGGAATTTTTTTATTGATTTTTTTCATGGTTTTTCCTATCTTTCTCAACTGTGGCCGGCCACCATCGACTACGATCAAGTCTGGATCAGGCCAGGGTTGTTTAAATCTCCTTTTTAATATTTCTTCTAATCTAGAAAAATCAGAGCTGGATTTAATATTTTTAATTTTGAATCTCCGATACTCATTTTTGTCAAAAATCCCGTTTTGAAAAACCACCAGCGATCCGACCGCTTCTTTTTCTCCCAGATTACTAATATCATATCCTTCTATCCGACTAATTTTTTTGGGTTGAGGAAAATAGTCACTAATAAGCTCCAATAAAGCTTTAATAGTTTTATTTTGATTAAACAAACTTAAATCTTCATTAAAGAAACGGGGATGAATCAATTTTTCCAAGCGAAAGATTTTGTTTCTCACTTTGATGGCTTCTTCAAAAAGTTCTCTTTTTGTTAAGGTTTTTAGCTGGTGATTGAGATTCTTTGTCAAACTGGAAATATTACCGGTTAATATTTTTATTACTTTTTTAATATTGCTTCGATAATTTCTTTTTTCTTTAATAAATAAGTTTCTATTTTTTAGTTGGTTGACGTAATTAGGACAAGGTTGACAAAGCCCGATTTTCGAATAGAAACAAGGGTTTTTGGTCACTTTTTTTTGAGTGCAAAAAGGAATAATCTGTCTAATATCTCTGATTAAGGTTCCGGCTATTCTAGTTGAAGAAAAAGGACCGAAGTATAAAGAGTTTCCGTCATCCTCCTTACGGCAAAGTAAGACTTTTGGAAACTTTTCTTTGACTGTAATCTTGATGTAGAGAAAATTTTTATTATCTTTCCAGATAACGTTGTATTTGGGCAAATATTTTTTAATTAACTGTGATTCAAGAATCAAGGCTTTAAACTCCGATTGGCTGGGAATTGATTCAACCGTGGTCGCTTGACTAATAATTAGGTTTTCTTTTTTATCAAGCCGGGCGTTTTCCCAATGAGAACGGACTCTGGTTTTAATATTAATTGACTTACCAATATATAAGACTTGATTCCCCTTTTTAAAAAGATAGACGCCGTAAGTGGAAGGAAGGCTATCAATCTGTTTTTTTGCTAACATATTTTTTGACAAGGAATAAGACGATAAAACTTCCCGCGAAAATTAAGACAATCTTTATTGCTAGTCCATAAAGATAGGGAAAGATAATAATTTTTTCTTCTAATAATTTTTTTTGAAAAACGTTAACTTCTAAACGAGCACTTGTTTTTTTATTTTTGACAAGGGGATTTATCTTTATCTCAATCTTTTTTTCTTCATATGGAGCTAAAGAAGTGATGTTTATTTTAGTCTTATCAGAAACAACCTTCTCTCCTTTAATCTCAACCGGAATATCCCAAAGATAGATATTGCCAGTATTTTTAACAACAAAACTGCCGGAGACCTGACCTTTATCAGAGATTTCTGTTGGTAGATTAATCTTGTCAATGATTACCTCTTTTTTTTCTTCAGGATAGGAAGCGGCTGGTTTAATCGAAATATCTTGAGAGTTATCGATTTTATACATACCGGCTGGTAAGGGATAGTCGGGTTTTTTTCCATGAATGACAAAAACAATATGATTTAGGTCAAAAGAAGATAGATAGTCGATGCCGGAAGTATTTTCCCAGGTTGGGTCGATTGGTTTCCAAAGCTCACTTTTTGAATCATAGTACTCTGGCCAAGCGTGAAGAACATCAGAGGCTAAAGAAAGCGGCCGTAGACGCGAGTCAGAAGAAAAACCATAGCCCTCAATCTCTCTTGAATAGATGCTTTTTTCCCGAGCCAAGGCGATAAAAAGATCGGTAAACTCCATGCAGACTGCTTGATTAGGATTTGATAAAACTCTATCAGCACCAAGACGAAAACTGTTTTTAGTCACTCGCTGATAAGCATACTGTAAATGGCTAACCACATAGGAATATACATCAGCGGCCGTGTTGCCATAGTTGAGTTTTTCCGGATCTTTGACGGTCCAATATTCTTCTGAATTTAAAAGATATTTTTTTTGTTGGTTAAATAGCTGCCTAAAAACCGGAACCACTTCTCCTCGGGGGTGAGAAAAAACTTCAATCACCTCGCTAACGTTGACGGTTTTTGTTTCTTTTGGTTTTAAAAAATAATTGGCCAGTAAATTACCATCTTCGTCTTGATAAAAAAACAAGGGCTTCTCACTAATTGACTGGAAGTATATTTTTTGATAGCTCGTATCAGGAGGAAAAGCCACCTCAACAACAACTGGCACTAAACTAGGATTTTTTAAATTATAAGTAAGATTAGCTTGATAAAGTTGACTGTCGCCAAAAACCGCATAGATGGTTTTAGTGGAAGGATTGCTCCAGATAATTTGCCGTCCGGAAATTGAATCAGGCCGCGGTTTAGCAATTGATATCTTTTTATCAGTCCCTTCTGGAAGATTAACAATTACTTTATAGCTGCCGTTTTCTTTACTCTCCATTACCGGCAACATCACTTCCCAAACATTACCGTTGATTTTAAAAAGATTAGCCTGATTAAAAGTTAAATGAAAATTATTAACTGAATCACGGCCAATATTGGGATGGGAAAACTCCATCTCTACTTTGGTATTAAGATTTTGATTAGTTACTTGAGGGTCAACCTTACCATTATCGTCTTTCACCTCAAGATTGCTAACCGTAAAAGACTGGGGAAAACTAATAGAAAATTTGTTGACATAAACGTCGCTACGAAGATTGGTAATTTTTATTTGAAAGTTCACCTGTGAGTTAAGATTATTTTGGTATTGAGATAGATTATATTCAACTTGATAATCAATCTGAACATCAGCAGCATAAACTATTGTCGAAAAACGAACAAATAACGTTAAAACAAGAAAAAAAAATAATATCTTTAAGACTTTAAGCATTTTAATTTCAAATGACAAATTTCAAATTTCAAATCAATGATAAATGTTTTAATATTTAAAATTTGATATTTGAATTTGATTTGTTATTTGTTATTTGTAATTTGTTATTTTGTTTAAATATTGACCCGTATAAGAAGATTTTACCTTAACAATACCATTAATTTCACCTTGATAAATAACTCTTCCTCCACTTTCTCCTCCTTCTGGCCCTAAATCAATAATATATTGACAGTTTTTAATCACATCAAGATTATGTTCGATAATAATTACCGTATTCCCCCGATCTACCAACTGATGAAGGGTGATTAATAGTTTTTCAATATCAAAGAAATGAAGGCCGGTAGTTGGTTCGTCCAAGATGTAAAGAGTTCTGCCGGTTTCTCGTCGAGAGAGCTCGTTGACCAGTTTAATTCTTTGCGCTTCGCCTCCTGATAAAGTCGGCGCTGGCTGACCCAATTCCAAGTAGCCTAAACCGGTCCTCTGCATAAAATCAAGCTTGGAAAAAATTCGCCAATGATTACTAAAAAAAACTGCTGCTTCATCAATGGTCATCTTTAAAATATCATAGATATTCTTTCCTTTATATTTAACTTCCAATGTCTCTTGATTATAGCGACGGCCTTGACAGACGTCACAGGTAACATAGACATCAGCTAAAAATTGCATCTCTATTTTTAACACTCCAGCTCCCTGGCATTTTTCGCAACGGCCACCTTTGACATTAAAGGAAAATCTTCCTTTTTCAAAACCTCGTTCTTTGGCATCTAAGCTATTGGCAAAAATCTCTCTAATCTCATCGAAAAACCCAACGTATGTCGCCGGGTTGGAACGCGGTGTCCTGCCGATTGGTGACTGGTCGACTAAGTAAACGCGGTCAAGATACTGATAGCCTAATAACTTTTCAAACTGGCCAATGGCTTCCTGGTAATATCCCTCAAGATAATACTTTAAAGCCGGATATAAAGTCTCAACTACTAATGATGACTTGCCGCTGCCGGAAACACCGGTCACCGCGATTAAATTTCCTAAAGGAAGATCTAGATTAATACTTTTTAGATTATACTGTTTGACTCCTTTAAGACTAATCATCCCTTGATTTTGGCATAAAGGTCTCTTTCTCAACTCAATGGTTTTTTTCTTAGTAATAAATAAACCTGTCAGGGATTTTGTTGACTTTTTCATTTCTGATAAACTGCCGGTAAAAACTATCTCTCCTCCATGTTTGCCGGCCTTCGGTCCTAGCTCAATCAGATAGTCAGCTGATTCTATTGTTTCCCGATCATGCTCAACCACCAAAACACTATTGCCTAATTTTTTTAGATTTTGAAGACTTTTTATTAAGGCAGAAACATCTCTGGGATGAAGTCCGATTGACGGCTCGTCTAAAACATATAAAACACCTGTTAGTCCTGTCCCTATCTGTGACGCCAGTCTAATCCTTTGCAACTCACCGCCAGCTAAAGTCTTTGCCTGACGGGAAATCGTCAGATAAGAAAGACCAACGTTGGTTAAAAAAGTCAATCTCTCAACAATCTCTTTAATGATTGGTCTAGCTATCTGCTGCTCATAGATAGTTAAAAGTTTCGACAACTTTTCAGAAAAGTAATCGAGAAGGAACTCTATTGACCTGTCTGAAAGTTGCGTGATATTCAGGTTATCAACGGTTACTGAAAGAACTTCTGATTTTAACTTTGCTCCCTGACACTCTGGACAAACCTTCTCCCGCATATATTTCTGAATTTCCATCATCCGGTAATCGCCCTGATTCTCAAAATATCGTCTCTCCAGTTCTGAAACAATGCCGTCAAACTTTTCATAGATGACGGTCGGCCGGCCATAGCGATTAACTCCAGGAACCCGATAAACTTTGTCCGTTCCGTAAAGAAGAATTTTTATTTGGTTATTGGTGAGTTGGTTTATTGGTTTATTAAGGTCGATACCTTCTTCCTCGCTGGCTTTTTTTAACAGTCGTATATACCAGGTCTCATGAAAAAACATTCTGTTAAAAGATAAAATTCCCCCTTCTAAAATACTGAGATTTTTATTAAAAACTAACTCTGGATCAACGGCAAAGATGGTACCGATTCCTTTACAGTTTGGACAGGCGCCTAAGGGAGAGTTAAAAGAAAACATCCGTGGCTCAAGCTCAGTCAGGGAAATATTACAGTCAGAGCAGGAAAACTTCTCGGAAAAAAGGAGCTTGTTAACAATCACTAATCCGTCTGATAAATTTAATGATTGCTCAACGCTACTTCCTAATCTTGATTTCAAATTAGCCAAAAATACTTCATTTTTTAATTCTTTATGACGAACTGAAAAACGGTCAACCTCAACTTCAATCGTATGCTTATTGGTTTTGATTAAATCAATCTCTTCATTTAAGCTTTTTTCTCGACCATCAAGGCTAACTTTAGTAAATCCTTTGCTGCGAAGATTAGCAAACAACTCTTTAAACTCGCCTTTTTTCTCTCTGACCACCGGTGAATAAACGACAAAACTATGAGGCTTGATCTTGTCGTCTTGAAGTTGACGAAGGATGACGCTGATAATTTTTCCCACGATTTCATCGACTGACATCTTGGAAATTTCTCTCTGGCAGTTGGGGCAGTGAGGATGACCGATCCGCGAAAAAAGCAGTCGGAAGTAGTCATAGATCTCGGTAATCGTACCGACGGTTGAGCGGGGATTATGGGAAACAGTTTTTTGGTCAATAGAAATTGATGGTGACAGTCCTTCAATCAAATCAACATCAGGCTTGTCCATCACGCCTAAAAACTGCCGAGCATAGGCCGAGAGCGACTCAACATAGCGTCGCTGACCTTCGGCATAAATAGTGTCAAACGCTAAAGATGATTTACCGCTACCAGAGATTCCGGTAATTAGTACCAGTTTATTTTTGGGAATATCAAGATTGATATTTTTTAGGTTATGCTGTCGAGCACCCTTGATGCGAATGTAATCCATAGGTTAATTTTCAATTTTCAGTTCTCTTATTTTCTCCCTGATTTTAATTGCCATTTCAAAATTTAATTCCTCCGCCTGTTTTCTCATTTCAAGCTCTAACTTTTTCACTAACCTCTTTTTATCATAAGGAGTGAGACCTTGAGGATTGACAGTTTTATCAAAAACTAAGAACTCTCCTTCCTTCTCAATGATTTTTTCCCTGATTGGTTTATAGATAGTTTTGGGAATAATTTTATGTTTTTTATTGTACTCCAGTTGATACTTCCTTCTTCTTTCGATCTCGTCAACCGCCAGTTTGATTGAAGTCGTAATCATATCAGCATAGATAATCACTTTGCTCTTGATATTTCTTGCCGCTCTTCCCATGGTTTGAATAAGCGAGGTCCGTGATCTTAAAAATCCTTCCCGGTCAGCGTCAAGAATAGCCACTAAGGAAACCTCCGGCAGGTCTAGTCCTTCGCGGAGTAAATTAACGCCAATTAAAACATCAAACTCACCTTTTCTTAAGTTATCTAAAATATCACTTCGCTCTAAGGTTTGAATATCACTATGAAGATAAGAGGCTTTTATCTTTTTTTCTTTTAAATAATTTGATAAATCTTCAGCGGTTTTTTTGGTTAAGGTCGTCACTAAAATCTTTTCTTTATTAGAAGCTCTTTTCTCAATCTCTTTTATTAAATCAAAAATTTCATCCTTAGCTGGTCTAATCATCACCTCCGGATCAATGATTCCTGTTGGTCTTACTAATTGTTCGGTGACTTTCGATCTTTTTAACTCCCATTCATCCGGTGTCGCCGATATATAAATAATTTTTGTCGCTTGAGGATAAAATTCTTCAAACTTCAAAGGCCGATTATCAAAAGCCGCTCTTAGTCGAAAACCAAATTCAATCAAGGTTTTTTTTCTTGAATAATCGCCGTTATACATTCCGCGAAGTTGAGGAACAGTCATATGGGACTCGTCAATAAATAACAACCAATCTTTTCCATAAGCTTCTTGAAAATAGTTTAAAAGCGTATAAGGAGGATCGCCAGAACGTCTGCCGTCAAAATAGCGCGAATAGTTCTCAATACCATTAACATAACCTATTTCTTTTATCATCTCTAAATCATAGTTTACCTTTCTAATCAATCTTTCTGCCTCTAAAAATTTTTTTTGTTTCTTTAATGCTTCTGATTCTTTTTTCAGATCCTGTCGAATTTGTTGTTCAACATCTTCAAAAATATTCGGGTCAGTCATGTAATGTTTAGCGGGATAGATAATTAATTTAGTTATTAGTGATGAGTGATTAGTGATAAGTTTACCTGTTAAGGGTTCAAACTTCTGTATCTTTTTAATTTTGTTACTGTCTAATGTTACGCTGTAACCATAGTCCTCATAGGCCGGATAGATATCAATCCTTTCTCCCCTTATTCTAAATGTTCCTCTTTTAAACTCAAACTCACTTCTTTCGTACTGCAACTCAACCAGCCGCCTGGTAATAGTTTTCAGGTCAACTGTCTGACCAACTGTTAACTCAAGAATAAACTTTCCATACTCAACTGGCGAACCAATGTTATATATGCAGGAAACTGAGGCAACAACAATGACATCTTTCCTCGTCAAAATATTGGTTGTTGCCTGAAGTCTTAATTTATCAATTAGTTCATTGATCTCTGCTTCTTTTTCAATATAGGTGTCAGAAGCAGGAAGGTAAGCTTCTGGCTGGTAGTAGTCATAATAGGAGACAAAGTAGGAAACGGCATTTTTAGGAAAAAAATCGCGAAACTCCTGGTAAAGTTGGCCAGCTAATGTTTTGTTGTGGGAAATAATCAAGGTCGGCAATTGTAACTTTTGGATGACGTTGGCCATCGTAAATGTTTTACCGCTACCAGTTACACCAAGAAGTACCTGATTTTTTAATTCCATTTTAATCCCGGCAATTAATTTTTCAATCGCCTGCGGTTGATCACCGGTCGGTTGAAAAGAAGAAATTAACCTAAACATAAAAACTATAAAAGCGAAGATACTAAATTTTTTGCGCTTTTGGGGTAGGGGCCCCAATTGCGTCAAAAAATTTCGGTATCGAGCTTTTTAAAATGTAACCAATTATTTTATCATTTTCTCCGAAGTTTTTGAACCTTATGAATAATGTAGTAAATAGCGGCCGCCAAAATAACAAAAATAATCAAATACTCAAACTTCCGATAATAGCCGCTTATTGAATGCCAGTTCTTTCCCAAAGCAAAACCAACATAGGCTAACAGTCCCGACCAAATTAAAGAACCAAAAAAAGTAAAAAAAGAAAACTTCCAAAAGTTCATCTTTGCTACTCCAGCTGGCAAAGAAATAAAAGTCCGGACAATCGGCAAAATTCTGGAAAAAAAAGTGATTTTTTCTCCGTACTTCCTAAACCAGTTCTCGCTCCGATTATATTCGTGTTCGGTCATCAATAAATACTTTCCGTATTTTTTTATTAAAATTCGCACCACATGATCCTCTCCCCAATAACCTAACCAATAGGCTAAAACCGAACCAAATAAATTAGCCAAGGCACCGATAAAAATAATCGACAAAATATTAAACCGACCAACCGATGCCAGATATCCGGCAAATGGCATGGTGACTTCAGAAGGAATAGGAATGAGAGCAGATTCAGCTGTCATCAATAGAAACACACCTATGTAACCAGTTTTAGAGATGAATGATATAATTAGGTTGGTTAAAAAAGAGATTACATTCTCTATCATAATTTCAAATGATAAAGCTCAAATTTCAAATCAATAACAAATGATAAACATCAAATGTTTAAAACATTTATTCATTTGATATTTGAAATTGATTTGTTATTTGTCATTTGTGATTTGATATTAATATGTTATATATCGTTTCAACTCCCATCGGCAATCTTGACGATCTGTCTCTCCGTCAGGCAAAAACTCTAGTAAATTCCGATATTATTCTCGCCGAAGACACGCGCTCGGCAAAAATTTTACTTGACGCAATTAAACAACGTTTCCAATTTCAAGTTTCTAGTTTCAAGTCTCCAGTAATAGTTTCTTATTATAAAGAAGTTGAATTCGAAAAACTACCAGAAATCATTAGCTGGTTGAAACAGGAAAAAAAAGTTTCTCTTATCTCTGAATCCGGTTCACCCCTTATCTCTGATCCTGGATATCTCTTGGTGAAAACAGTCATTAAAGAAAAACTTCCCCTAACGATTGTTCCCGGTCCATCTGCTATTATAAGTGGTCTTCAATTATCAGGAATTAATCCAAACCAGTTTATGTTCCTCGGCTTTTTGCCAAAAAAAGAAAATCAAATTGTACAGTTGATTAATCAACTGTACACCATTAAAAAAACTTTTCCTGAAATGGTTTTTGTTTTCTACGAATCTCCTCAGAGAATTTATAGAACATTACAATGTTTTAAATCATTGGAATGGAGATCTGAAATCGTTATCTGCCGGGAGATGACGAAAAAGTTTGAAGAGATAATCAGAGGAAAGGCTGAAGAGTTATTAAAACGAAACTATAAGGGAGAACTAACAGTTGTTATTCAATAAAAGTCTCCTATCTTAATAAAAATTTCTTTCATCAACTGAGTTAATATTTTATTGGGAAAATAAAGGTTAAGTTTATTTTCTATCTTAGTCAATTTACTAATGATTTCTTCTTTTATTTCATCATATATCTTAGATTTAACTAAGGTTTTTTTATACCAGATAAAATCTTCTTTCTTAAAGTTTTCTTTGCCAAAAAAAGAATAAAAGCGTTTCTTTTCTTTATTATTTGACTTTTCCAGAAATTTTTTAATAAGTAAGGTGTTTTTTCCCTCTTTTATATCAGAATCAGTCGGTTTTCCCAGAGTTTTTCCATTAGCAAATGTTCCTTCAAAATCATCTTTTATCTGAAATAAAATACCCACTTCTCTTAAAATTTCCTCCCATTTTTCTACTTCTTTTTCCCCAACTTGAGCCAAGCTAAAAGCAATAATGGCTGGTTTAATAAATGAGTATCTAGCGGTTTTAAGTTCCATAATTTTATTTACATCAGCAATTTTAACAGTATCCAGATACTCTCCGATCAAAAGCTCCTGTTTAAACTCGTTATATAAATTAATTGTTTTTGATTTATTTATTTCCTGAGAAAATATCTCGTCAACCAACATTAATGCCAAATCTCCGGCCAGAATTGCTGTTGACAGGTCATATTTTTTATGAACTGTCGGGTGTCCTCTTCTTAAATCACTCTTATCAATAATATCATCATGAATCAAAGCAAAACTATGAAACAGTTCAAAAATAAAAGAAAGTTTTAAAACTGCCGCTAAATTTTGAGAAGAGTAGCTTGAAAAAGCATAGTAAAAAATTGCCGGCCGAAACCGCTTGCCGCCATTATTAATAAACTCTCTTATTACTTTAAATAAAAAGCTTGCTTTTTTATCAATTTGCTCAGCTGATTTTATTTTTTTATCTAAATAGACATTTATTTCTTTATTAAATTGTTTTTTAAAATCTAAAAGTAAGTTCATTTGCCAAATCGTCTCTGACGTTGTAAATAATTATTAATAGATTTTTCTAACTCTTTTGCGGTAAAGTCGGGAAAATAGAGATCGGAAAAATAAAGCTCGCTATACTCACTCTGCCAAAGCATAAAACCAGACAGTCTTTTTTCACCACCGGTTCTAATAATCAAATCTGGATCCGGAATTCCTGTCGTGTCTAAATAATTGCCAAAGTTTTCCTTAGTTAAATTTCGAATTTCGAATTTCGAATTTCGAATTTTCTTTATCGCTCTTATTATTTCATCTCTTCCTCCGTAATTTAATCCTAAAACTAGAGTCATTTTTTTATTCTCCTTAGTATCTGCTGTAATTTTGAGTATTTCTTTTTGAAGATCCTTAGGCAAGTTGGTTAAATCACCAATTATCTTAAGTTTTATTCCTTTTTCTTTAAATTCTTTTAATTTATTTTTTAAAAAAAATCTTGTTAGATCAAATAAATAGTCCAGTTCTTCTTTGCTTCTACCAATTAAATTTTCTGTTGATAAAGCCCAAAAAGTAAAGTACTTAATGTTGAGCTTCGCTAGTTCGCTAATTAAATTTGGAAGAGTGGTTTGAGCGGCATATCGATGTCCTTCAATCGTCGGTAGTCCTTTTTCTTTTGCCCAGCGCCGATTTCCGTCTGGAATAATCACCACATGCTTGGGAAGATGATTTTTATTGTTCATAATATCTTAATTTTTATATTTTTAATCTTATCAGAATAGCCTTTTTCTATCAAAACCTTTCTTATCTCTTCAATAAATATAGGTAAAGCGTCTTTTTCTTGAATAACTTTAACTACTTTTCCCTTTTTAAAAATAACCGCCTGATTTTTCCCGCCGCAAATACCAATATCAGCAAAGCTCGCCTCTCCCGGACCATTGACAACGCAACCCATCACAGCAACTTTTATCGGAGCATCGACATTTGCTAATATTTTCTCCACTTTTTTTGCCAAACCAATTAAATCGATTTCAGTCCGACCGCAAGTCGGGCAGGAAATTATCTCCACTCCTTTTTGACGCAGTTTAAGAGATTTTAATATCTCCCAAGCAATTTTTACCTGTTCTAATGGATCGCTGGTCGTAGAAACTCTAATTGTATCCCCAATTCCTTCAGCTAAGATTGAACCAATACCGACAGCGCTTTTCACTATACCTGCTAAAGACGGCCCGGCTTCAGTAATCCCAACATGTAAAGGATAGTGATAACGTTTGGCAAACATTAAATGAGTTTCTCGAGTAATCATAGTGTCTGAACCTTTTAGCGAAACAACTATATCAAAAAATTTTAAATCTTCGAGAATCTTAATATATCTTATAGCTGATTCGATCATTACTCTTGCTATTCCAAATTTTCCATACTGAAAAAATAAATCTTTCTCTAAAGATCCCATGTTTATCCCAATTCTAATCGGAATATTTTTTTCTTTACAAGCTTTGACTACAGCCTGAACTTTATCCTTACTACCAATATTTCCCGGATTAATTCTTACCTTATCAACTCCTTGTTTAATTGCTTCCAAAGCGATTAGATATTGAAAATGAATATCAACAACCAAAGGAATATTTATCTGTTTTTTTATCTCTCCCAAGGTTTTTGCCGATTCAATATCCATTGCTGTTACTCTGATAATTTCACAGCCGACTTTCTCTAATTCATCAATCTGTTTTACGGTCGCATCAATATCTTTTGTTCTCGTCTGCGTCATTGACTGCACCCAAACTGGGTTGCCACCACCGATAGTTAACTTGCCGACTTTAACTGGTCGGGTTTTATTTCTGGTTATATAGTCTCTGTCCATAAAATATTTTTATATCTAACTTTTAAGTTGTTAAAAGTAGCTTTCGCTTTTTTTTCTTCATTAAAAAACCCAACCATTGCTAAACCTGATCCAGCCAGAACTGTTTTCAACGCTCCATTATCTTTTAAATCATTTTTAATACTAATAATCTCTAAACAACAATTAGTTGCTAGCGATTCAAAGTCATTATATAAATTTTCTAAAATATTTTTTTTATCTTTAAACCTAATTGCTTGTTTAATTTTTTCTAATTTAGATAGATTTTTCCCAATTTTATTAACGTCCAAATTATTATACATCCATTCTGTAGAAGGTTTTTTTTTATTTGGAATAATGATCACCAGCCAAAACTTAGGCAGTTTAAAAGAAAGAGGAATTACTTTACTTCCATCACACTCAATCTGACACATTCCTCCTTGTAAACAATAATGGACGTCTTTCCCTAATTCTTTTGCTAATTTATTCAATTTTGATCTATCTAAATTTACTTGCCAAAGTTTCGCTAATCCTTTAATCGCCGCCGCCGCATCACTACTTCCTCCAGCCAATCCAGCTTTTACTGGTATATTTTTTTCTAATCTGATTTTCGCTCCCAGACTGGGATTATTAACATTTTTTTTTAATAAAATCGCGGCTTTATAAATTAAGTTATCTTCTGTTTTCGCTAGTTGAGAACTATCTGAGATGACCTGAATTTTATTCTTGATTCTTTCAAAAAATAAATTATCGTGGAGGTCTAACTGACAGTTAATAAATTTTACCGGATATAAGCCATTTTTTAATGGTCGAGGAATTATATGAAGATTTAAATTTAATTTAGCGTACGCCTTCAATTTAATCACTTTTTTTCTTTAAACTAACTATGGTCAAGACTTGAATTCCTTTGCCTTTCCCAAAAGCAGTTAATCCTTCTCCGGAAGTAAAAGTAATTCCAATTTGATCAAAGTTAATATTTAATAATCTTGCTAATTTTTCTTTTATTTTTACAACTACATCAATACTTAAATAAGGTTTTTTTGCCTCAACAGAAATTGAAATATTTTCTATTAAATAATTTTTATTTTTAATAATATTTAATATATATTCCAGATATTTTGTGCTATCTTTGATTCCCTGTTTCAAACATATATCATCAGACCAAGTACCTAAGGAATCTCCGCCAACTGCCGAACTTAAAGCATTGCAAAGACTGTGAATGATTACATCACCGTCAGAATTTCCTTTCAATCCTCCATTATCAGATATTTTTACTCCGCCTAAAATCAAAGGTTTATTTTTGGCTTTTTCAAAAGGATGAGAATCTTGACCGATGCCGACTCTAGACATTTTTATTTAAAAAAACTTTTTAATACTTCACTAGCTAAAATTAAATCTTCAGGATATGTAATTTTAAAATTTAAATAAGAACAGGGAACGATTCTTGCTTTTATGCCAATTCTTTCCAAAAGCTGAGTATCATCAGTGCCAGTAAATTTATCCTCATCTGCTTTTATAAAAGCTTCCCATAAGTCACCAAAATTAGCAACTTGAGGTGTTTGAGCACACCAACTGAATTTTCTTAAAGGTGTAAATTCAACTATGTTTTCTTCATTGCTGATTTTTACCGTATCTTTTGCCAGATTAGCAAGAAGGGCTGCTTTATATTCTTTGGCCGCTTTATAAACTTGTCTTATTTCTTTTTCTGATACAAAAGGATTTACTGCGTTATGTATCCCAATTAAATCTTTTTTATCTGCTTTTGATTTTAACCATTTTAATACTGTAAAAATTGATTCTTGCCTCGATTGATCAGCTTCAATAATTGTTAATATTTTTTTAAATTGATGTTTTTTTATTATTGTATTTATTTTCTTTATGTCGTCTTTTTTTACTGAAATAATAATCTTATTAACAATTTGATTATCTTCAAAAATTTTTAAAGTCCAATAAATTAAAGGCCGATTGTTTAAATCAGTAAATATTTTATTACAATTTAACCTTGACCTTTTACCTTTACCTCCAGCTGTAATAATCAGATAATTCATAAATTAGTTGCCGATAATTTGAATAATAATTTCTCTATTCCGACCACAATCAAGCTCTATGGCAAAAATTCTTTGCCAAATACCCAGCATTAATTTACCTGAAATTATTGGGATCGCTTCTGAAGATCCTAATAATAAATGAAGACAGTGTGAGTGTCCATTCAAGCAATCAGAAACACCGGGTTCACAAACCAAGTTTTCCGTTCTAATTGTTAAGTCATTATGGCGATAATAGGCATTTTTAGGCAATAATTTTTTAATAAAACTGACAAAGTCCTCAACTATCCCTTTTTCTTTTTCGTTTATTCTCACCGCCATTGTCGTATGTTTTGAATAAATCGAAACCGATCCGTTTTTTATTTTTGACTTAAAAACAAATTTTTTAACCAAATCAGTCAAATCAATAAACTCCAAAGATTTTTTTGATTTTAGTTTTATTGTTTTACTGATAATTTTCATAGATCATTTTCCTAGTTAACTTATCAACTAATAATATTTCCGATAAACCAGGATTTTTAATAGTTTTATGTTTATTCATTGCCTGAAAAATAATTTTTGGAATATCTAAAAATTTTATTTTTTCTTTTAAAAAAAGTTCCACGGCTACTTCATCAGCGGCGTTTAAAACCGTCGGCATTGTTCCGCCGATTTTTATTGCATCATAAGCCAATCTTAAACATGTAAATGTTTTTAAATCTGGCTTTTCAAAGGATAAACTTTTAAGCTCTGTAAAAGAAACTCTTGGTAAATTATTTTTTAATCTTTTTGGGTAACTTAAAGCATATTGAATTGGAACTTTCATATCAGGCAAGCCGAATTGACCAATGATTGAACCGTCTTGGAAAAGCACGGCTGAATGGAGAATGCTTTGAGGATGTACTACAATCTCAATTTTTTCGACCGGAATATCAAACAACCATTTGGCTTCAATTAATTCCAATCCTTTATTCATTAAGGTGGCACTATCAATAGTAATTTTATTTCCCATCTTCCAGTTGGGATGATTAAGAGCTTGTTTAAAATTAACAGTTTCAAGGTCTTTAGGTTTTTTTCTCAGGAATGGACCACCACTACAGGTCAAGATTATTTTTTCTACCTCTTTTTTATTTCCTGCTCTTAAACTCTGCCAGATAGCGCTGTGTTCGCTGTCAATTGGAAATAATTTCACTTTTGGTCTTTTTTTTAATTCCTTTTTTATCAGTTTTCCTGCCAAAACCATTACTTCTTTAGTAGCTAAAGCAATATTTTTATTGCTTTTAATTGCAGTTAGGGCTGGTTTAAGTCCAGCTGCGCCGGAGATAGCAATGACAACAATATCGCAATTAATTAATTTAATCAGTTTTAATATTTCCTTCTCTCCGTAAAAACTTTTTATATTTTTTTCTCTTAAATTATTTTTTTTATCATAGACTCCAACATATGACGGGCAAAATTCTTTTATCTGCTCTTTTAATAAATCTATATTACTTCGGCAAACTAATCCCACTACTTGAAAATGTTTTTTATTTTGACGAATAACTTCCAAGGTTTGCCTGCCAATTGATCCGGTTGAACCTAAAATTAAAACCTTTTTCATATTCTTAAATTGTTGGTAAAGAAAAATTAATATTTTCTTTAATCACAGACAGTTCTTCAACGGTTACTCCTTGCTTTTTAAAATAATTAATAACCTCTTCAATTAAATATTTTGGCGCTGATGTGCCGGCAGTGATTCCTAATTTTTCTACATTTTCTAACCAAGAAAGTTTTATCTCGGATTTATCGTTGATTAAGTATGCATGTTTACCCGATTTTTCAGCAACTTCTTTTAATCTATTAGAGTTAGAGCTTTCTTTAGATCCGATTACCAAGACCAAGTCGACTTTTTTTGCTAACTCTTTTACAGCATTTTGGCGGTTTTGAGTAGCATAACAGATATCAAAAGCTGGCGGTTGCACTAATTTCGGAAATCTTTTTTTCAAATAATTAATTATTTCTTTAGTGTCATCGAAACTTAATGTCGTTTGAGTCAAAACTATTATTTTATCTGTTTGAGGAGGAGTGATTTTTTTTGCCTCTTTGATTGTCTGAACCAAGACTACGGAATTGGCAGGAATTTCTCCTAAGACTCCTTCTGCCTCAGGATGATTCTTGTGGCCGATATAAAAAATAAAATATCCTTGTCCGTTAAATTTTTTTGCCTCTAAATGAACTTTATTTACTAAAGGACAAGTGGCATCAAAAACTTTAAGTTTTTTTCTTTTGGCTACTTGATATAAGTTTGGAGAACTACCATGAGCGCTGAAAATAACTGTTGACCCGTCTGGAATATTATTGATGTCTTCGACAAAGATTACCCCTCTTTTTTCAAAGTCTGATATGATATGACGATTATGGACTATTTGATGCCTGACATAAATAGGCGGTTTGTGTTTCTTCAAGACTAGATCCAAAATATCAACGGCCCTTTTTACTCCGGCACAAAAACCTCTCGGTGAAACTAAGTAGATTTTTTTTAGCTTTTTCATATCTTTGTAGTCGAAGGATAATTATTAATCATTTGTTTTTGACTAGATAAACGGTATACGAAAGAAACGAAAATAATAAAGAAGAACAGAATACGGTAAAAACCAGGTTAAATAAAGGATTATCATATAAAAAATTCTTAAAAAATTTTGTTTTGAGGAAAACCTGACGGCTAAATACCCTAAAATCAATTTCCAGATTAAAAGACTCAAAGAAAAAGCGATAAAAAAAATGCTAAAGGTCTTGCCTAAAAGAGAAAGGGTTCTTGGCGGCGGAAGAAATATATACAACAGAGAGGTTGATAAAAACCAAATTAGGGTGGGAAAAAGTGAATAAGAAAAAGTAAAAATAAAACTGGAAAAAGATGCTTGTTTTTTTGTTAATAAATAAAAAAAAGAGGTGGTTAATAAAAAATTAGCAAAAAAAATAATAAATATTAAAGTGGCTGGATAGGGTTTATCCCGTAAAAAATAGATAAATTTAAAATATAGAAAAACTGAAACAGAAATAATTAATAGTTGATAATAATCTTTCTCTAGACTGATTTTACGCATTGTTTTGTAGGGATAAATGATAAGAAGAAAAAATCTTTTGATAACAATAATAAGGGCAGTAAAAAAATCAATCAGGAACGTTTTAAAATCCATATTGTAAAATTGTTACTAATCTTATAAGCAGCTTTCCTAATAGTAGATATAAAACTAATGAAATTAAAAAAGTAAAAGGAATGACGTAAACAAAAGGAATTGTTTTGAAATAAGCAGTTATTTTTTTGAAATAAAAAGTTATAAAATCAATTCCTAAGTCGTTTGGTTCAATAGAAAAAACCTCATTTAATTTTTTTTTCAAACGAAGATTTATTTCCGTCATAGTTCCTTGTTAAAAACTTTGGTAAAGCTTTTCCTTGCCCTAAATAATAAACTTTCTGTCGCCTTAAACTTCATCTTTAGTTTCTCGGCGATCTCACTGACATTTATTCCTTCTATATATTTTAGTCGGAGAATCACTTGATAATCATTCGGGAGAGATTCAAGTATTTTAAATATTTTTTTTCTCAATTCCTTTTTATCAATCTCTTCATCGATAAAAACTACTTTTAAACTTTCAACTATATATGAAGGAAGTTTGGAAAAAAGAATATTTTTTATCTTTTTTTTTCTTATTTGATCAACTATTTTATGTCTGGCAATAGAAAATAAAAATGTTTTTAAGGAAGATTGAAAGCGAAAGTCACGAAGTGCCTCAATAAAATCCATAAAAATATCCTGGGTCAATTCTTCGGCTAATTGATAGTTGTTGATTTGAGATTTTACAAAGTTAAAGATCGAAGGTTGATATTTTTTATAAACATAAAAGAGTGCTTTTTCGTCTCTTTGAATTATCTTTTTCAATAATTCTTTTTCTTCTTGGCTAGTATCCATATCCCATATTTTAACATGTTCCGGGATTTTCTTTATCAATTTCCTCATCACTCACTGATGGAGCTTTTCAAGATCTAACTCATTGAGTCCAGAGGGGAGGATTCGAACCTCCGCAGCCTTGCGGCGAGAGTTTTACAGACTCTTCCGATTGTCCACTCCGGCACCTCTGGTTAGTAGATAAATTATAACAAAACAGAGTAAAAAGTTCTAACTTCCTCCACGAGTCTAGACTGACATATTTTAGAGCATAAAGACAATCTAATTATCCTATGATTGGCAGTTTTATATTTCCTTGAAGATATTTAATATACAGATCTACGGCATCTCCATGATCAAAAGCAAATAAATCTTTAGGAGGTAGTTTATCTAAATCAAACCACTTTAGCTCCTTAACTTCCTCATCTGAGGTTTTGATTTGTTTTATTGCTTCTGTAATGAAGATGATGTCAACATTTTGCCGATCTTCTTTGGGCCTCTTGGGATTATCATTAATTCGTAGTAATTGAAGGTAGCCAATTTCCCACCCGCTCTCTTCCATAACTTCTCGTTTAACCGCTTGTATTAAATTCTCATCTCTACCAAAAAAACCACCAAGTAAACCCCATTTTCCCGACTCAAGAATAGGTTTACCATTTAAAGTCCCTCTTTTACCTAAAAGAATTTTATTATCTTTAATAACTATTGCGTTAACAGTTACGTGACGTAATGATGATTTATTATTATTTTCAAATATACAAGTCATCATAATAATATTTTATCAATTTAACTCACTAAATTTATGCATAAAAAATTATAACGTCCTCCACGAGTCTGGACCAGTTTTTAGCTCTTTATAAAACTCTACATGTTAGTAAGAGAGTTGACGAAGTTTTTTTAATACAGATTAAATTATTTAAGAAGTATCACCCCTATAACAATTAAGAATGCACTTAATATCTTTTTCCACAGATGGTCTCTTTCCTTTAAAAAGAAAACCGAACTTTGTGACAACGCGTGGATTGATTAACAGTAAAAAAATTCCTGGCAGAAGAAAACTTATTGCTGTATAAGAATAGACATCGATCCTATGCTTAAGGATAAAAGCATCGTTGGTGACAGCTAAACCATAACAGATTGCAAACCCAAAAGCATAGGCTACCCCTTTATTAAATTTAAGGCTATCTACTTTGGCTTTAGAAATAAGAAAACATGAAGAAATATTAATGCAGAAAGAATGGTGATTATCGAACGGCTCGCTGTCAGAATGGTAGCTTCCGACGCTTCAATATACTGGAGTGCCTTATAGATAAATACTGTCCCCGATCCGTAAAGTACCGTCAGCAGGAAAAAATTAAGAGGCAGCCGAGTGATTGGAGGCATGATAAAACCCCTCCATAGTGCGAAGAGGCTGATGATAGCAGCGCAAAAAAAAGCGTCGCTTTTATCATCTTTCATGAGTACCCGTTGGAGTACATTGGAAATGGATAAGGCAATAACACTTATAAGAGCAAATATTAACCAATTCATAACTCTCATTTTAACACAAAAAAAGGACTGCTTCTACGCTCCAAACTTAATTGTTCACAATAGATTGTTACATCCTCCACCAATCTGGACTCATCTTTTAAAGCCTTCTGACAAACCGATATTTTGAATAGAGAGAGGACGTTCGAACCTTTTTGTTATAATATGATATGAATTTTAATGAAATTATTATTCCTTAAAAAATATGGGTTTTTTAAGTGCAAATGTATACTTTTTTATAGGAGTTATCGTTATGGCTATTATTGATTTTTTGCTACCTCATCATTATCTTGAAGAAAAAATATGTCGTAAACAAAATATTATTGATCGTAAACTACTTTCAACAGGATTTGTCGTAACGCTTGGACTTATTATTCATAACTTTCCTGAGGGGATGGCTGTTTTTCTTAGCTCATTTACCAATGTGCGACTTGGAATATTATTAGCTATTGCTATTGCAATTCACAATATTCCAGAAGGTATAGCAGTTGCCGCTCCTATTTATCATGCTACCCTAAACAAAAGCAAAGCAATTAAATATGCGTTTATATCAGGAATGGCAGAGCCACTTGGAGCGATCATTTCTTATCTGATACTCAAGCCATAACTATGTCGCCGTTTACGATTTCAGCCAAACGTATTATATTTCAAACCCCAAGGGATTCCGTTACATCGCCTTGAGGAGATTGTTCTATTACCAGATGAACTAGAAGCATTAAAACTATATGAAATAGACTGCTTGGATCAAACAAAAGCAGCGGAGAAAATGAATATTTCCCAACCAACGTTTGCGAGGATTTTAGATAGTGCTCAGAAAAAAGTTGCAGGTGCAATAGTTCAAGGAAAAGCAATTAGAATAGAGAAAAAATGAGTTTACTATACTAAATTCGTGCGTAAAAAGTTCTAATCCCTCGACTCATTTTTTAAGGTGTAGGAGTTGGACTTGAGGTTGGAGTTATAGTCGGAGTTGGGGTAGTTGTCGCTTCGGTTGTTGGTTCGGGGGTAGGACTTTGACTAGGCGTAGGAATTGCTTCTTCAAATTTTTTCCCACCTGTGGTGACAACAATATCAAACTCACTATCCTCATAAAGATGCGTGGAATCGATTTTAATCTCATTAAAGGTCGTTTTTAAAGCATCTTTAACATCACTGGCAACATCATCAAAACCCTCTCTTGCAGTTATAGTTGTAATTGTGTTATTGAAGTCTTCCGCGTTAGCGGTTTTGATATTGTCAGAATCATATCCGGCCTTTTTTAAATCCTCTACAGCAGTTCCTGCCTGACCGGGGGTACCGGTACCATTTAATACCTGAATCTTCACGGATTTCTTATCAATCTCTGGTTTTTCTGTTGGCGACGGTTCTTTCTTTTCAATAAGATCCGTCTTAGGCTGTTCTGTTTTTTTGGGCTGTCGAAGCAAAAACATACCTCCAAGAATTGCAGCAATAATAATGATAAAAACAATAATTACTGTTTTTTTATTTTTACTCCCTCCTTGTTGGTTTGAATAGGGTGAAGTCATATCTATTACATGTATACCATGAATTTTCAAATTTGCAAGCGAAATAAAACTGTATAACTTTAAAAACTTCAGCTAATATTCAGTAAATAACTGTTAAAATATTTTTTTATGAATAAGCGTATAGTTGTTATTTCAATTATTATTTTAGAGATAGTTATTGGAGTTTTTACTTATAGCTTGATATTTAAAAACTCAAAAATTCAAAATAATTCTGCTTCAGACAAAACCAATTACGGTGGTTTAATAAACGAATCAAATCCTTTGTCAATCGAATATATGCGAAAACAGGAATATCCTGGAAGCGATATTATTATAGAACAAACCCTTCCAGATGGTTCTGATTATTCTAGATACATTGTTTCTTACAAATCAGATGGATTAAAAATTTATGCTTTATTAACAGTTCCCCAGGGAGAGAAACCAAAAACCGGATGGCCAGTAATTATTTTCAATCACGGTTATATTCAGCCAGAGCAGTACAGGACAACCGAGAAATATATTACTTATACGGATGTGTTTTCCAGAAAGTGACTACTTAATTATTTAAATAATTGAAGGAGTGTTTTTTGATTATCAGGAACCGCGAGATCTTTTAGCATCTGAAGATTCTGTCGAGGTATTCCGGAGGTTGTCTGTTTAAAAAGGTTGTTCACCAGCCAAAACGAAAGAAAAAATGATACCAGGGTAAGCACGAGAGAAATAATTCCCGTTTTGATACTTTTTTCTTCCCCGCCGCTAAAAAAAACATGCTTCAAGAAGTAGTAAATGCCGATAGGGGGAATGAGAATGCTCCATAAATACGCTTTGCCGTATCCATGAGATGATTTTATTTCTTTTTCTTTTGAATCAACTTGAACCATTGCTTGAAATAATTCAAGTTTATGCTTATAGGCTTCTTGTTTTTCTTGTTCAGTCATTAGTACTCTAATTATAGTGGGATTCTTATTTTAAAAGTAAAAAAGAATTAATCAGGTAGGAATTTTTTGGCGGAGATTTTGTTTCAAAGCTATAAAAGGCTTTTAGCTTTTTTTCCGGAAAAAAATAGCTTAAAAAATGTTCATCCATCAAAGAATCTTTTAACTTTATCGACTGACCCCAAATTTCTTCTCTTATTAATGGTAAATCGCGAAAAAAAATCGCGTCATACTTTAAAATTTCTTTTTTATGTTCTTGAAAATATTGTGTCGCTTTTTCAGCAATCTGATTTTCCAAAAAATATAGACTTGATGACTGGTGAAGTCTCACTCCAAAATAACTTACTAACACATAGATTACTAGATAGACGATTGCTAAATTTTTAGTAATCCCCTTGGCGTTTATTAATTGCCAAAGAATATAAGCAAAAAAAACGGAGATAAAAATTTGCGGCAACATCAGCCTGACTATCCACTTATGAGGAAAAAATAAAATCGGTCCAAGATATAGATAAAAAGAAATCAAACAAAATAAACCCCAGTTAAAAACTGATTTGATAACATTCTTTTTCTTGACTAAAAGAATAAGAAAACTGACTAATAAAATAAGCCAACTAATTAATAGCAAAAAACTATAGATTTGAAAGTCTGTCTGCTTCCAGTATTCTTGAAAGATCGGTAGTGGCGGCTTAAAGATGCTTTGCATGAAATTGGGCACAAAATTCGGCATACCAACTGCCCATAACAAATACCACATGGCATTATTGATAATCATTCTTAAGTTAGTTAAATTAATCGAGTAGTTAGCGTTTTCCGTCACATAGGTGAGACTCAGTCGATAGATAAAATAAAAATAAAAAGCGGTTAAAAAATAAATTAGAAAATAGCTTTTTTTAGTGATTTCTTTTTTGTTAAAAACAAAGTCGTAAAGTAGTAAGAAAGGAATAAATAAAATAGCGGTTTCTTTTGAAAGTAAAGCGATGAGGAAAAAAACTAAACTTACTGGTATCTTCTTTTTTAGATAAAAATAAAAAGATGCGGTTAAAGCAGTAAACAAAAGAATTTCTTGAAAAGTGGCAAACCAATAGAGCTGAAAAACATGAGTAAGATTAATCGCATATAAGAATACTGATAACTTAGCGAAGAGATTGTTTTTGGAAACGATTCTCACGCACTGATAGAGAAAATAAAGACCGAAAAAATAAGTTATAAAAACCGTTAAATGACCAATAAAAAAATTGTAGTTAAACAGCTTAAGAAAAAAATAAAACAGTTCGCTTGATAGAGGTTTGAAAGAATAAGTTCTGATTGGAGAAAAAAAATGAAGAAAGTCTGTGATATTTTTCGGCTGGCTGATACTAATAAAAAAGTAGTCGTCCTGAAAAAATTTAATCTTAAATGCTTGGTGAAAAAATAATAAAACCGTTGAAAATAAAACAATAAAAAAAGACATAGGTTATTATAATTAATTATAATTCAATTATGAATCTTTGGCTTTTGATTGTTTTATTTTTTATTACCCGCTTCTTTTTTTTAGCCGGATTTCCTCATTTTTACGATGGATCGGAATATTTAAGACTGTCTTTAGAAAAAAATTATTTCTTATCACTTTCTCATTCTCATGAATCAATCCATCCTGTTTATCTATTTTTCTCTCAAATATTTCAGTTGTTTCACTTTTTAACTCCAGAAAAAAATCTTAGTTTGATTTCTGCGATTTTCGGATTGATTGGCGTTATTGTTTTTTACTTTTTAATGAAAAGACTGTTTAATAAAAACATCGCCGTTTTAAGCTTGCTGCCCTTAATATTTTTTACGGGATTGGAGGAATATTATTGACGATTATTCTGACTTTAATCGCTCTTTATTATTTATTAGCTAGAATTATTATCTCGCCGTTTGATCGTCTTAAAATTTTATTCTTCGGCTACGGAGGAACAAACATCGCTTCCAGTTTTTCTTTAATAAATCTATTAAGAATTTTAAGAAATATTTTTCTAATCATTGTCAACGGCTACTCTTTTTTTATGCCTTTAATTATTTTGATAGCTTTGATTATTTTATTAAGAAAAAAATCCTGGAAAATTTTATTTTTGATTTTCTCATTTCTCTTTCCCTTTTTTTTAACTGCTAGATTTTGGTATGGCGGACTATATGGCCGCTACAGCGCTTTTATTGCCTACGGATTGCCTTTGATAATCGCTCTTTTACCTAAAAAAATTTATTGGTTAGCCGTTATTTCTGTTATGATAACTTTTATTCCGACTTTTTCCTCTTATCAACTTATTAAGCCAATTCCTCTTCTAGAAAAGCAGTTAATTGAAAAAGTGAAAATCTCTAATCAAGACCTTTTGATTCTCTCTGACTACCAGCGACCGCAGTTAACTTATTCTAATGATTTATATATTAATAGTAACGGCGAGGATTATAAAAAGATTGTCCAAAAAATTGATCAAGTGTTAATGAAAAACAGGCGGGTTTTTATTTCCCAACAGGCAATCACTTTCCCTTACCTTCAATACGACGGCCAGATGATTCATATTATTTCTCAGGGAGATAAAAATAAAGCCTTATTAAGAAATTTTTTAACTAATAAACAGCTGGTTAAAATAGCAGAAGAGCAGCGTTTTCCTCTATTAACTATTTATCAGATAAAATAGTTCTATTCAACTTTATAAACTTCAACGCCTTCGTGAACCTTCTGATCAACCTTAACCCCTATTCCGTCGCCTTTTTTCGCAACCTGAATTTGCTGGTGTTCAATCTGCATTGACACTACTTCTTGTTGAAATAATTCTTCGCCTTTTCTGACAAACTTCAGTTTATCACCAACCTTTAAAGGAGCCGACAATTCAATAATGGCAACGCTAATTTTGTCAAAATAATGGGAAACAATACCAACTTTTTTATCAGCCATATTTCCTCACCGCCTCTCTATATTAAGAGTAGCATAAATTTTTGATTTTGTATAATATCTTAACATAAACCTATGTTAAAAAATGTCATCATTACCTGCAGCGATGAAAAATATGGAGATTTCGTAGTTAACCATTGGCTCGCCTCCTTAAAAGATAATGTCAACTTGAAAAATATTGACGTGGTGGTGATAGATTATGGATTAACCAGCAAACAAAAAAAAAGTCTTAAAAAAAATCAGGTAATGGTTTTTCGCGGAATGAAAAAATACCATATTGTTAACAAAAGATTCTTTGATGCTGGGAGATTTCTTAAACAAAATCTTTATGATCAGGTTTTATTTATTGACGGCGGTGATACCATCTTCCAAAAAGATATCTCTTGTCTATTTAGAGAGAATAAAACTATTTTCCGCGTTGTTCCATTAGGAATGGAAGTGTTATTTTTTGAGTGGTTCATCTCTAATAATTTTGAAAAAGGAATAAAAGAAAAAATCTGGCAGGTGGTAAAAAATAAGCCGGTAATTAATGCTGGAGTAATCTTCGCTCCTTATAAAAAATTCATTAATCTTTGTTTAAAGATGAAAAAATTAATCAAAGATAAAGACGCTTGGGGACCGGACCAAATAGTCGTTAATTACTATATCTATCAATCAAAATATAAATTTCTAGACAATAAATATAACTATATGATGAGTACGATGCCAAAAGGTTTCATTATTAAAAATGGAGTTTTCTATGAACCAGATGGAAAAAAAATTGCTATCGTCCATAATGCTGGACAGATCGATCTGACACGACCAATTAAGAACTTTGGTTATGGAAAAAAGTATAACCAAATTAAACATCTAATCTATCACGCCAAAAAAACTCAGTATAAAATCTTAGGCTGGTACAAAAAAACCTTTTCTTAATTTTAATATCCCATTCCTCCCGTATCAGGAGCAGCAGGAACTGGTTTCTTTTCTTCAGGTAAATCAGTTACTAATGCCTCAGTGGTTAAAATCATTACGGCAACAGATACGGCATTTTGTAATGCTATCCTTGTTACTTTAACTGGATCTATAATCCCCTTTTCGATCATGTTTACATATTGATTAGTTAACACATCATACCCTACTCCTGCTTCTTGTCTACTTATATTATCTATAACTACGTCTCCATTAAGGCCAGCGTTTTGGGTAATCTTTCTAATAGGAAACTCTAATGCTTTTTTAAGAATATTTACTCCAGTTGCCTCATCTCCCTCACCTTTAATATTCTTTAGTAATTTTGGGTCTAAAGTTTTTGCAGCTTCCCAAAGAATTACTCCACCACCTGAAACAATTCCCTCCTCTAGAGCTGCTTTTGTAGCTGCAACAGCATCTGTCACTCTTTCTTTCTTTTCTCTCATTTCTATCTCAGTTGCTGCTCCTACATTAATTACAGCCACTCCACTGGAGAGTTTAGCAAGTCTTTCTTCTAATTTCTCTTTATCAAATTCTGAAGTAGTCTCTTTTATTTCCCGTTTTACTTGGATAATTCTTGCCTCAATTAGTCTATTTTTACCTTTACCACCAATTATTCGACAGTTTTCTTTATCGGCCCAGATTTTTTCCGCTCGACCACAGTCATCCACCTCAATATTATCTAGTTTTTTGCCAAGATCTTCAGAGATAACGGTTCCGCCGGTTAAAATAGCAATATCTTCGAGCATTTCTTTTCTTCTATCGCCAAAACCAGGTGCTTTGACGACTAGTGCATTAAAGGTGCCACGAAGCTTATTAACCACTAAAGTCGCCAGTGCTTCACCATCAACCTCATCAGCAATAATCACTAAATTCTTGGAAACTTTGACAAACTTTTCCAAGAAGGGTAATAGATCAGAGACGGCGGATATTTTTTTATCGGTAATTAAAATATAGGCATCTTCAACTTCAGCCACCATTTTATCTGGGTCGGTGGCAAAATAAGCAGAAGCAAATCCGCGATCAAATTCCATGCCTTCTTTATATTTAATTTCCATCTGAAGACCTTTACCTTCTTCAACTGTCACTACGCCATCTTTACCAACTTTATCAAGCGCTTCTGTAATTAAAGAACCAATCGAAGCATCAGCTGCAGATATCGTAGCTACTTGTAATAATTCTTGCTTGTTTCTACTATTTATCTTTTTTGCTTTTTTAGCAATGAACTCAATAACCGTTTTAGCTCCCTCTTCTATTCCTTTTTTTAAAATCATCGGGTTAGCACCTGCTATTATATTTTTAATCCCCTCCTCAACTATTGCTTGAGCTAGAACTGTAGCAGTAGTTGTTCCGTCTCCAGTATCATCGTTAGTTTTACTAGCGGCTTCTTTAATTAATTGTGCTCCCATATTTTCTAAGGCATCACGTAGTTCTATCTCCTTAGCAACTGTTACTCCGTCGTGAACCACATTAGGCGCTCCCCATTTTCGATCAATAGCCACATTTCGTCCTTTAGGACCAAGTGTAACTGCTACTGCGTCTGCTAATTGTTTAACACCTGCAAGAAGTTTTTGCCGAGCTTCTGCTCCGTATTTAATCTGTTTTGCCATATTGTTTTATTTAAATTTTTAACTAACTATTGCCATTACATCTTTCTGCTCAATCAACAACCATTCCTCTGTCCCTACCTTAACCTCATTTCCTCCCCACTTTTTATAAAGCACTTTCTGTCCGACTTTAACGACCATTCCTTCACATTTTTTATCTTTGTAATAATCACAACTATTGCCTGGACCAACTGCCATTACTTCGCCGACCTGCGGTTTTTCTTTGGCGGTATCTGGAAGAACAATTCCCGAGGGAGTCTTTGTTTCGCCTTCTAATGGTCTAACTAATACATAGTCAAAAAGAGGTTTGATATTAGATTTTTTTGCCATAGCTTTTTTTTCTAATAATTTGTAATATAAATTTAGTGTTAATAATTTATAAAAAATTTTTCCTTTTGTCAAGTGGAAGTTTAGTCTGCTAATAATATGGATAACCAAAAAGGATTGCCAGAAGTAGAAAAATTAAAGACTCTTTTGCAAACAGCTGATCTACCTACTAATCTCCACGATAAAGCTCTCGAGCAGATTGAACGGATTAATCTCTCGGTTAAATACGGTGCTCACTTAAGTCAAATTGACCTGACCGCTAAATATATTGACTGGATTGTCAATCTACCCTGGAATAAAAAAACTGACGATCTTTTGGACATTAATCATGCTAAAACCGTTCTCGATAAAAATCACTTTGGTCTGGAAAAAGTAAAGAACCGGATTTTGGAATATCTTTCCGTTCTTTTGATCCAGAAAAAAGATGTATCATCTGTTACCTCTCACGCGCCAATTCTTTTTTTTGTTGGCTTGGCAGGAACTGGTAAAACTACTCTATCTAAATCGATCGCTGAAACCATGGGAAGGAAATTTGTCCGGATTCCTTTTGGAGGTTTATCCTCGGCCTTAGATCTTCGCGGCCAGTCAAAAACCACTACTCATGCCGAGCCGGGAATGATAATCAGAGCTCTTCGTCGGGCAGACAGCAAAAATCCGGTTATTCTTCTTGATGAGCTTGATCGAGTTATTCCAACCTCGCGGGAAGAGATTATGGGTGTACTGATTGAGATTTTAGATCCAGAACAAAATGCTACTTTTAATGATTATTTTATCGACTATCCTTTTGATCTTTCTCAGGTTTTATTTGTCGCGACAGCCAATAATACCAATAATATCTCAGCGGCGGTGATGGATCGCTTGGAAACCATCACTATGCCTTCTTACTCTGATATAGAGAAAATTGAGATTGGTAAACGTTTTATCTTGCCAAAATATCTTAAAGAAACTGGATTAACAGAGAGTAATTTAAAAATCGAGGATTCAGTCTGGCCGAAAATGGTCAGACCGCTAGGATTTGAACCCGGGATAAGAAGTTTAGAGCGAATGATTGAAGAGATTGTCCGTAAAACTGCCTATAAGATCGTCTCTGGTCAAGGAATGAACTTTATTATTAATGAGAGTAATTTAAAGGAATTCATCTCTTAAGTGTGGCGATCTGCCACCTTTGAAGCTCCATAAGAATCTGGTTTAATCTTTACTTCATAGCCACTGCCGCGAATCATACCAACAACCTCGGTGATTAGATCCCGCGTTTCACCGTTTCGACCGATGTCAACATGAATTTGAATATCATACTTGGAAATGCCATTGGTTTTAAAAAAATTGACAAAGTTCTCTGAAGTCTGTAAAGACATAGTGGCTTCCTGATAAATTCGTTCTTTAAGGGAGATTTTTTTATCCTGGATTAATCTTTTCCAAAAATAAATTCCTCCCCAGCTGATCCGATGAATAATGAGAGCAGAAACAAAGTCGTATTTATTTTTTTCAATTTTTTGCGAATCAGTGCCGACGATGATCTCGTACTTGGCTTTTTTATCAGCACCCATGAAAGAAGAGACGATTTTTTTCAATCTTTCCAAATCAATCTTTCCGTAAGTCGGACTATGGTACATAAAATTAGCAAAATTATACCATTTCTAAAGCCTCCTGCCAATCTCAATTTGACCGCTTCGGTCGGATTTAGGTTGGCCCAACATTCTAAAAACTTCAAATAATGATTAAATTTTAAAAGAAGAAAAATAATTTTTTTATTATTTTTTCCAAAGATTTTTTTTCTGAAAGAAAACATTGCGGAGATGAGAGGATTCGAACCTCTGATAGCCTTGCGACTATACTGGTTTTCAGGACCAGCCCGATCAACCGCTCCGGCACATCTCCTAAAAATTGAGGTGCGAGGGGGAATCGAACCCCCGCATAGCTGTTTTGCAGACAGCTGCGTTTCCTCTTCGCCATCGCACCTTTGAATTTATATATTTTACCTTAATCGTCAGTTTTTAACAACGAGTTTTGGTAAAATTAGAGAAGAAAAGTCCGCCCGTTCTTACTTCAAACCTTTTCAGTACTATTCGTACACGGCTTGAAGAGCGAACTTCGGCGGACATAAGAATCTGTAAACTCTCCCGATTAAATCGGGATTATTAACAGATTCTAATGGAGGGTTGGCATGAATGGTATGGCACTGGTTTCGAAAACCAGCGAGCGAAAGCTCTTACAGGTTCGAATCCTGTACCCTCCGCCAGTTGGAAAATGTCTTTGTTGGCTCGCCCCGCTTAGCGGGGCTCGCCAGCCGATTTTAAGCGCAAATTGGAATTTTTTATCTTTGCCCCGCCACTGCGGGGCTGGCCGAAAGCAGGCTTCCCTCATTTTTAATTGGACTGTTTTCATTTTATTTGTTATCATATTTATGCAGGGTTAGATAAGCACCCATACTAATACTAGTATACTTAGGAAACTATGAAAAGTCAAAACAATAACCAAACAATTGGGGATAAGATAAAACTACTTAGAAATAAGCAGGGTTTAACGCAAGACGAATTGGCGAGAAAATCTGACCTTCCCTACACAACACTGACCAAAATTGAAACAAATGTCATCACCAAGCCCTCTATTCAAACGGTTATGAAGATTGCTAAAGGACTAGGGATTAGCCTTGATGATTTAATGAAATAATTATGAAATTTGAATTAAAAAAAGTTTATAGAAACACGCCCGAGGATGAGCTTATTGCTGATTTAAAGAATACTGCTACAAAACTCAATCAAGATTTTGTTACCAGAGAACAGCAAGACAAGTTTGGGAAATTCGACAGTTCTAACATGGCAAATCGATTAGGAGGGTGGGCAAAGGCGCACGAACGAGCCGGTCCTAATTTAGCTAGACATCAGAAAAGTTTACGCCTAAGCGATGATGAGCTTTTTCAAAATTTGGAAGAGGTTTGGACAAAACTCGGAAAGCAACCTATTCAAACCGATATGTTTCCGCCCCTGTCAAAATTCAACGCAGGCACTTACAAAAAGTATTTTGGCACTTGGATGAAGGGACTTGAAAAATTTGTCGCGAATATCAACAATGAGGAAGATATTTCGTCAGAAAGTTCAATCAAGAGTTTACAGGTTGAGCCTGCAACAAAACATAGGACAAAGCGTGAGATAAATTGGCGACTTCGTTTTATCGTGATGAGACAGGATAATTTTAAATGTAAAAATTGCGGAAGGTCTCCTGCAACCGATCCTACAATAATTCTACATGTTGACCATAAAATAGCTTGGGCAAATGGTGGCGAAATAGTGCTTGAAAATTTAGAAACACTTTGTTCAAAATGTAACATCGGGAAAAGCAATTTGGAATAAATATGAACGAATCAAATTATTGGAAAAATAAATGGTCAGATCGTCCGCTTGAACCAGCGAACAATTTTGCTAAAAGAGCTTATGAGCTAATTAAAACAAGAAGCTATAAATCACTTTTGGATTTGGGTTGCGGCGATGGTAGAGATTCAATTTATTTTTCCAATAAAGGCATTAAAGTAACTGCCTTAGATTTTTCCGAAAGCGGAATAAACAAACTGAAAAATCAGAATAGCAAAATAGATTGTATCTTTGAGGATATTAAAAATATCAATTTTGGAGAAAATTCTTTTGATGTAATTTACGCTCATTTGAGTTTGCATTATTTCGATGACGAAACTACAGGCAAAATATTTGACAACCTGTTTAGAATTTTAAGAAAAGGCGGATTGATTTTTATAAAATGTAAATCAGTTGATGATGTGCTTTGTGGACAAGGCGAAAAGGTTGGCGAAAATATGTGGAAGAAGGGGTACACCCGCCACTTTTTTACGAAAGAATACATGACAGAAAATCTAAAAAAGTTTAAAATTATTAAAGTTAGGAAAACATCGTCGATCTATCATGAATACAAGTCAGCGTTTATTGAAGCGGTAGCGACGAAATAAAAATAATTTGACGCCAAACCGAGCGAAGCTCGGAGTTCCGCCAAAAGCGGGACAAAAAATTTAGAGTAAATTTTGTGAAAAATAGATTCGGAATTTCTAAAAATGTTTTTGTTTTGGGGCTGGTGAGTTTTTTTAATGATGTGGCCTCGGAGATGATTTATCCTCTGGTGCCGATTTTTCTCACCAGTGTTTTAGGCGCACCGGTGGCTATTGTCGGTTTGATAGAAGGTATTGCCGAATCAACCGCCAGCGTCTTAAAAGTTGTTTCCGGCTGGCTCTCTGATAAATTACGAAAAAGAAAACCTTTTGTTATTGCCGGGTATTCATTTTCGGCTATTTCTAAAATATTATTAAGTTTGGCTTTTAGTTGGCCGTTTGTTTTGATTGCCCGATTTATTGACAGGTTTGGTAAAGGAACACGCACTTCAGCCAGAGACGCTTTGATTACTGAAAGTTCGGAAAATTTGGTTCGCGGAAGAGCATTCGGCTTTCATCGGGCGTTTGATACTTTGGGGGCAGTGGTCGGTCCAATGATTGCTCTTTTGGCGATTCATTTCTTAGATAATAAGTTTCGTTTAATCTTCTTTCTCGCCTTTATCCCGGCTTTTATTGGAATTCTCTTGTTACTCTTTTTTGTCAAAGAAAAGAAGAAAGAAGCAAATTCTTCCCCTGCCCTTCATTTTAATTGGCGTAACCTTGACTCTTCTTTTAAGATTTTTTTATTAATCAGTTTCATTTTTGCTCTGGGTAATAGTTCAGACGCCTTTTTAATTTTGCGAGCGCAAAATTTGGGTTTGTCTTTGATTTTGGTGGTGGTGGCTTATGTTCTTTTCAATTTTACCTATGCTATATTTTCAATACCTGCCGGAATTATTTCTGATAAAATCGGGCCTAAAAAAGTGCTTTTGGCTGGCTTTTTGCTTTTTTCCGCTGTGTATCTTTTTTTTGGCCTGGCACATTCCAGTTTTTTCCTCTGGTTCCTTTTCCCGGTTTATGGAATATATATGGCCCTCACCGAAGGAGTGGGAAAAGCCTATATTTCTAATTTAGTTCCACAAGAAAAGACTGGTACGGCCTTTGGTATTTATCAAACCACAATCGGCCTGTGCACTTTTTTTGCTTCTCTTATCGCCGGATTGCTTTGGACTTATATTGGCGTTAGCGCGCCATTTATCTTTGGAAGTATCATAGCGGCAATTTCCGCTTTTTTGTTTGTTGTTTTGGAAAAAAAGGTAAAACTTGCTAAAATAATTTTGACATTATGAAATTAACAATAATTGGAAGTGGAACTTGTGTTCCTACAATAAAAAGAGGTTCACCAGCGAATTATTTGGAAATCGGGAAGATAAAATCATTAGTTGATTGTGGTTCGGGAACATTGAGGCAATTAGTAAAAGCAGGATTGGATTATAAAAATATAGATATTGCTTTTTTTACTCATTTTCACCCTGACCACATTCTTGATTTAAATGCTTTTGTACAAGCACTCAATTGGACGCCGGGCTTTGACAGAAAAAAGGATTTAATTTTAGTCGGTCCTGTTGGTTTTAAGAAGTTTTATGAATCTTATCTAAAACCTGTTTCGGGAATACCACGACCAAACACTTATAAAATAAAAATTAAGGAAATAAAAAAGAAATTAGCCTTTGAAAATTTTTCTGTTGATTGCCAAAAGACAATTCATAGTGATACAAGTATTGCATACAAGTTTATAGAAAAAGCAAAAACTTTGGTTATCTCCGGTGATTGTGATTACGATGATAAGCTCGCAGTTTTTTCTAAAAATGTTGATGTGTTAATGCTGGAATGTTCTTTCCCTGATACCATGAAAAGTAAAGGACATTTGATTTCCAAAGAATGTGGTTTAATCGCTCAAAAGGCAAAAGTTAAAAAATTAATACTTACCCATTTATATCCGACTTCGCCTGGAAGAATTAGATTGAACCAAGTAAGAAAAATTTTCAAAGATACAATTCTCGCAGAAGATTTTATGAGAATTGAGGTTTGAAAAGAATTTGCCGCCAAACCGAGCGAAGCTCGGAGTTCCGCCAAAAGCGGAACGAAAAACTTGAAATCGTCCAATCCGAAAGGGTCGCTTCTGCAGGCGGGCGGAAGGGGGGTTTGGGGGGAATTCCGCCCGCCCTACAAATTTTGGGCGAAATCTGTTCGAATTTTTTCGAACGCACACCGCCACCATTTAAAAATGAAAAAATATTTAATCTTAATTTTTTCCCTGCTAGGACTAATTGATGCTTCATATCTGACCTATGAACATTATCAAAATATCATTCCTCCCTGCACCATCAATCGCCTTCTGCCCATCCTCTCTGACTGCGGCCAGGTTTTGAGAAGTCCTTATTCTATTGTCTTTGGTATTCCGTTAGCTCTTATGGGTGTTTTTCAGTACGCAATTATCATATTAATTACTCTGTTAATTATTTTTCACAAAAACAAACTGTTTCCTCTTTGGTTATTCTGGCAAACGGTAATTGGTCTCTTAGCCTCTCTTTATTTTATGTATTTACAACTTTTTCTCATCAAAAACATCTGTATCTACTGCACTCTCTCTGCCATAATAAGCTTCTGCCTTTTTTACCTAACTTTCATTCTTTTTCGAAAAGAAAGAACTGAGTTTAGACTAAAAACTACTGCCTTTCTTTATCAATATTTACTCAGACAAGTCCTTTTTTTAATTGATTCGGAAATGATTCATGATCTATTCATTAAAATTGGGGAAAATATGGGGAAGACTGCTCTAAAAAAATTAATCGCTTGGAATTTTAAATATGTCCCGTCTCGTCTGAGACGAAAACTGGCCGGAATTAATTTTCCTGGGCCGATTGGTCTGGCAGCCGGCTTTGACTACAATGCTCAACTGACTCAACTTTTGCCTTCATTTGGCTTTGGTTTTCAAACAGTCGGCACCGTCACCAACGAACCATACGAAGGTAATCCTCCACCTCGTCTAGGAAGACTGCCAAAATTAAAGGCCTTAATCGTCAATAAAGGATTCAAAAATCTAGGCGCTCAAAAAATTAGCCAACAGCTGAAGAAGTTAGACTTTGAAATTCCTTTAGGAATAAGTATCGGAATCAGCAATAACCGAAAAATAAAAACTATTGATCAGGCTTTAAAAGATATTATCAGCGCTTTTAAAACTTTTGAAAAAGAAAAAGTGAAAAATAGTTATTATGAGTTAAATATTTCTTGTCCGAATTTAATTAATACCAATATTGATTTGCACATACTTACTCTTCTAAATAAACTTCTTGGTGAAATAAAAAAACTCAGTCTTAAAAAACCAGTCTTTGTCAAAATGCCAATTGAAAAAAGCAATCGAGAATTTTTAGCGATGTTATCAGTAATTATTAATTATTTTTTTATAAAAGGAGTAGTTATCGGCAATCTGAAAAAAACTAAAATCGGTAACCTCTCCGGTAAACCATGCGAACAAAGATCAAATGAATTAATTGAGTTAACTTATAAAAAGTACAAAAACAGATTAATTATTATCGGCTGCGGCGGAGTTTTTTCTGCCGAAGATGCCTACCACAAAATCAAACTCGGTGCTTCTCTGGTTCAATTGATTACCGGAATGATCTACCAAGGCCCGCAGCTAATTTCGCAAATAAATTTAGAATTAGAAGAATTATTAATAAAATGAAAATAATTAGTCAAGTTTCTGCTGGTGGTATTGTTTATAAGCAAATTAAAAATGAAAAATTAAAAATGAAAAATTTCTTATGGCTTATTGGACAACACTCTCAACATAAAGGCTGGGTGTTTCCTAAGGGATTGGTGGGCGACAAAGAAAACAGTGAATCAATGGAAGAAGCTGCTCTCCGCGAGGTTGAAGAAGAAGGTGGAGTAAAGGCAAAAATAATTACCAATAAACCAATTATTACCAATTACCAATTCAAATTCCAAGGCAATTTAATTAAAAAAACTGTCTATTATTTTTTAATGGAATATATTTCGGGTAATACAAAAAATCATGACTGGGAAATGGCGGATGCAAAGTTCGTCACTACCGAAGAAGTCAGAAAGATTTTAACTTATAAATCAGACAAAGAGGCTTTTGAAAAAATATGCAACATCATCAAAATAGACTAAAAATTTTTAAATACAACGCCATTCTTTCGGCGCTTTTTTTTCTCATCTCAACCGTATATTTGAGCGGGAAAATTCCTCAATATAGCTTTTCTCAATACACTATCTCCCAGATGAGCTATTTCTTAAATAATAGTCAGTTATCATTTTTCAATCTGTTATTTTTCATCAAGTTCTTCCTTGATCTTAGTTTTACTTCTTATGTTTTTAAAAGATTTCAGTTAAAGTTTTTTAACCCAACTTCTATTGTTTGGTTAATGGCTGTGCTTTCATTTGGGTTGATTGGATTTTTTCCTGAAAACAGATTTCCCATATTTCACTGGATCATTGCCGGAGGCATTTTTTTGTTTTGGACCATCTCAGAACATACATTGGCGCGGATTACTCGAAGCGAAGGTTTTCTTTATTTCTCTAATAACCTGATTTTAGTGCAACTAATAATTATGGTTTTATTTTTTGCCTTTAATCAAATCAATGCCATCTTTGAAATTATTTATTTTCTCCTGGTTTTCCTCTGGCAGATTATTTTTATAAGCAGATATTTGAAGTAAGTCGCAAAAGGGAGCTCCTTTTATGAAAAA
>Ga0210005_1000254_pt1 | contig 46510 bp, 47 predicted proteins | sample CryGey02umfilter_3_FD_183961 | JGI IMG/M metagenome (GOLD analysis project Ga0210005, IMG submission 183961) | Groundwater microbial communities from aquifer in Utah, USA - Crystal Geyser 4/9/14 0.2 um filter (SPAdes) (version 3) | ecosystem: Environmental > Aquatic > Deep subsurface >... | reverse complement strand
GAACCTTTTAAGACTTGATATCACTTTTTTCACCTCCTCAAGTCCTCGTATTCTACTAAAGATTGGATAAGCTTTTGCGTAGTGATCCATAGTTACGAAATGTCTAATATGTTTCGTAACTTATTCAGAACAAAAAGAGAAAAGAGGTATTTTATGTTAAGATTGAAATGAAATGAAAAAAGTAATTTTTGTGGCTATTGTTATTGCGCTTCTTTTAATAATTAACGGTTTATTTAGGTCAATTCTGGATATTTGGCATAAACAAGATCTGCTTACGCAGACACAAAAAAAGCTGGAATTGGAAAAACAGGTAAACCAAAAATTTAGAGCCCAACTATCTTTAGTGGGGAGCAAAGAGTTTGTGGAAGAAGAGGCCCGTAACAAGCTATTTATGGGTTTGCCTGGAGAGCAACCAGTAATAATTCCGCAAAACCTGTTAAATATAAAAGAAAATAAAAAGCCCGTGGATCTTCGCCCAAATTGGAAAAAGTGGTTGGATTTGTTTATTAAGAACTAATTTTAAGTCAATTTTGAAGCTTAAAACTTACTTTATTTCAAATATTCCTTTAACATCACTCGGAGTGCGGTTTTTCCCTTTGTGGTTTTAAAGTATTTTTCTCTCTTTTTTGCATCTTTTTTATTTCGATAAGCTTCATAAAATATCAACTCGAGCGGTGTATAGTGTTTGGTTGATAATTCTTCTTTATTGTTGTGTTCAAGATATCGTTTTTTAAGGTTGTGGGTAAAACCTACATAAATAAAGTCTTTCACTTTGCTTTGGAGAACGTAGACATAGAAAAATTGCATAAAGTTTCGTTGAGACGCACCAGATCGGTGCATCTCGGGCGCTCATCACTCATTTTTTTCATAAAAACCACCCGTTTAACATTCGTTGCAAAAGTGATTTATCACTCGCTGCAGTGTGAACCCGAATGGAAAATGAGTGGTTCGCTGTTGCGGGGCTAGGAGTTGCGCCTAGCCTATGAGATTATGCATCTGTTTTCTCCGGTTACCCGAAGTGTCGGACTATATCATCATCCTGTTGTGTAACAGGAGCTCGGCGTGTAGTCTCTACGGTGTCCCTTCAATAAAATGTAGGGTTCCCTCGGTATTGTCCTCCGCCAGCTGGCGGATAGGATTTTACCGATATAGCCAAGTTCTCTTTTGTTATTACTAGCAAAAGGGCCCATTTTGAGCCTCATGTGCACTGTACACTACCCCGCGTGTTGTTACGTAGTATAGCATTTGATTTAGCTTCGGTCAATATGTCTTGATTAATTTTAGAACTTACGATATAGTGTAAATAATTGCAATATTTGCCGGTTCTATTTATGGCTAAATTTGATTTAAAAATTCAAGCGCAGAAATTGAGGAGAAAAGGAATTAGCGTTAATAAAATTGCGGATAAATTAGGAGTTTCGAAAGGCACAGTCAGTTTGTGGACAAGAGATATTATTCTTAGCATAGAACAATTGGAGACATTAAGAAATTCATCGATAAGAGGAGCTGAATTAGGGAGATTAAGAAGTGCCTTCCTGCAAAAAGAAAGAAGATTAAAATTAATAGTTGAGAATAAGGAGCTTGGGATTGAAGCTTTAAGAAATCTTACTCAGCGAGAATTTCTTGTGGTTGGACTAGGAATTTATTGGGGGGAAGGTAGTAAAAAAAGCAATGAATTTTCTTTTTGTAATTCAGACCCGGAAATGGTAAAATTCTTTGCGCTTTGGCTTAAGAAATGTTTTGGAATTAATTCCCATGATTTAATATGCAGCATAGGAATTAACGAAAGCCACAGAAAAAGAGAACACGCAGTTAAAAAATATTGGTTAAAAATTCTAGGAGTTAAAGAGAGCCAATTTACAAAAACTAGTTTTAAGAAAACTGAAAGTAAGAAAGTTTATGAGAATTTTAACAATCATTATGGTACAATTAGGATCAGAGTCAGAAAACCAGGTCTCCTTTATCATAAGATTATCGGACTTATTGAGGGTTTGAAAGTGAACATGCCAGGGTAGCTCAGTTGGTTCAGAGCACTTGATTCATACCCAAGAGGTCGGGAGTTCGAGCCTCCCCCCTGGTACTCGATTAACTTTTAATTCCTAATTTTTAAATCTTCTATGAATAATCAGCCGATCGGTGTTTTTGATTCCGGAGTTGGGGGATTAAGTGTCCTGCGAGAATTAAAAAAACTTCTTCCAAACGAAACATATATTTTTGTAGCAGATCAGAAAAATGTACCTTATGGAGGTAAAACAAAAGATCAATTGATTCAGTTTTCCGATAGCATTGTCGACTTTTTAGTTACTAAGAAAAAAGTTAAGGCAGTTGTAATTGCTTGTAACACTTCAACAGTTTATTCAATTGGTTTTTTGCGTTCAAAATACAAAATTCCTATTATTGGTACGGTTCCTGTAATAAAAACAATCGCAAATCTTACTAAAAGTGGTAAAACAGCGGTTTTTTCGACTCCTGCAACTGCCAAAAGCCAATATCTTTCCGATTTAATTAAGAAATTTGCAGATGGAATTATTGTATATAAGGTTAGTGGAACAGGGTTAGAAGATTTGGTGGAGGAAGGGAATCTAAAAAGTCCAAAAATAAATAAAATTTTACATAAATCATTAATTCCTCTTAAAGAAAAAGGGGTAGATTCCATAGCCCTTGGCTGCACTCATTATCCCTTTTTACGGGATCAAATAGAAGCTATGATGGGATCAAAAGTAGGAATTGTTGATTCCGGAAGTGCAGTTGCAAGACATACCAGAGAGGTTTTAACAAAAGAAAATTTATTGGGAAATTTATCTTCAGAAGATTATTTTTATACAACCGGAAATAGAGTAAAATTTAAAAAAGCTCTTAAAAACCTGTTAGACTTAGATACGGAAAGGATATATAATCTGAACTTATGAAATTAGATTTTAAAAACAGGAAAATAGCGGTAATCGGAGAGGGAATAGAAGGTCTTTCCAATGAAAAATTTTTAAAAGAAAAGGGTGCGATTGTAACTGTTTTAGACCGGAAGCAGGGAAAAGATTATTTAAAAGATCTCGATAAATATGATTTGGTGGTAAGAAGTCCCGGGGTGAAGCTTTCGACGATTCAAGCTTCAAACTTAAAACTTAAAACTTCAAAGATAACATCCCAAACTAAACTTTTTTTTGACCTTTGTCCATGCAAAATCATTGGTGTAACCGGGACGAAAGGAAAGGGAACGACATCGGCATTAATCTACGAAATGCTCAAGAAACAGGGAAAAGATGCATATTTGGTTGGCAATATTGGAAGCCCCGCTTTGGATATTTTGGATAAATTAAATGATCAGTCAATTGTGGTATATGAATTGTCCAGTTTCCAGTTACAAGACCTGGAAAAAAGCCCTCATATAGCAATAATGTTAATGACCGTTCCTGAGCATTTGGATTACCACAAAAACATAGAAGAATATGTTGATGCCAAAAGAAATATTTTCCGTTTTCAAAAACCGGAAGATTTTGCAATTCTAAATCAGGACTATCCGGCAAGCAATGAGTCCGATATCCATACGGGTGCCAAAATCTTTAAAGTAAGCCGCGAGAAAGAACTTTTGGAAGATGGAGCTTGCATTAAAGATGGAAAGGTTTGGTTAAAGGTAAGCATGGCGCTTAAGTCGCATTCCGAGTTCGATGATTCTTCAGACGCAAGCGTCCCTGCGAAGCTCGGGACACGGTCACCTTCGGTGACTCTGATGAAGACATCATCTCTTCGAAATGCTCCTCGCGCCAATATTTCAAAGGAAAATTTTGAATCCTCCCCGCGCAAAATAGCGATTATTGATGTAAGAGATATTCTTCTTCCCGGGGCACATAACTTGGAAAATGTTTGTGCGGCAGTTATCGCAGCTTCACTTTGCGGGGTTTCCACAGGGAATATAGCTGCGGTTTTAAAAACTTTTAAGGGCTTGGAACACCGTTTAGAGCTCGTGGATACGATTTATGGAGTTAAGTATTACGACGATTCATTTTCTACTACTCCAGAAACAGCTATAGCAGCAATACAAGCCTTTGAAGGTCCAAAGATTTTAATTTTAGGAGGATCAAGTAAGAATAGTGATTTCACAGAGCTTGGTCGCGTCATACGCGATTCGGAAAATGTAAAAGCAGTTATTGGAATTGGAAAAGAGTGGGGGGAGATAAGATCAAAGATCAAAAATGAAAAAGTAAAAATTATAGAAGGATGTAGAAATATGAAAGAAATTGCGCTAGCCGCGTTTGACGCGGCAGAAACTGGAGATATTGTGCTTTTGTCCCCAGCTTGTGCTAGTTTTGGAATGTTTAAAAACTATAAAGACCGGGGAGAGCAATTTAAATCGGAAGTTCTAAGACTTAGAACTTCCTCAAATTTCTAATTTCTAATTCTTAATTTCCAATCAAATCTTAATGTTATAATTTTTTAAATTTAATCATTGGAAATTCATTGAAAATTTTAAATTGAAAATTGAAAATTATGACAAAGTTTGGTTTTAAAGTTTTACATCAGGATGAAAACGCAAGAGCTGGTCGACTGACTACTCCTCACGGTGTAGTTAATACTCCTTGTTTTACTCCTGTTGGAACTCAAGCAACAGTGAAGGCTCTAACTGCAAGAGATCTTAAGGAAATAGGAGTAGAGCTTTTATTTGGCAATACTTATCATCTTCATCTTCGGCCGGGGGGAGAAGTAGTTAAAAAAATGGGAGGGCTTTCCAAATTTATGAGTTGGAACGGACCGACTATTACGGATAGCGGTGGGTTTCAGGTATTTTCACTGGCTAAAACCTTGGGGCGTTTAAAGGGTCCTGTCTCGGGTTTTTCTCCCGCCAGTGCTCCCTCCTTCGCTAAAGCTTCGGTGGGCAAGCCTTTTTCAAGCGCTGCAATGCCCCTCGTAGCCGAAAGGCAAAGTGGGGTCGAGAGCCCTTCAACCCGCGCCACCCTTTCAGATAACGAAAATTTTGAATCCTTCCCGCGTAGTAATTCGGAAAAATCATTGGTTAAAATTACAGAAAATGGAGTAAAATTCCGCTCTCATTTAGATGGATCGTTGCATTATTTTACTCCCGAAGAATCGATTAAAATCCAGCAAAAATTGGGTGCAGATCTAATTCTTTGTTTTGATGACTGCCCGCCGTACCCCTCGGATTATACACATGTTAAAAACGCAGTTGAGAGAACTCATAGGTGGGCCCTTCGCAGCCTTAAAGCTGCTCAGGGTAAACATAACAATTCAAGGCAAGCAATATACGGAGTAATTCAGGGTGGAATTTATAAAGATTTGAGAAAAGAATCGGCAAAATTTATATCCGGTTTGGATTTTGATGGCATTGCAATTGGTGGGGTGGCAGTGGGAGAAGGGAAAAAAGAAATGCTGGACGTTTTAAATTGGGTTGGTCCACTTTTGCCAAAAGAAAAACCAAGGCATCTATTGGGAGTGGGGGAGGTTGACGATATTTTCGAAATTATTGAGCGGGGAATCGACACTTTTGATTGTGTAATTCCAACCCGCCTAGGTAGAACCGGTTTTGCTTTTGTTTCGTCATCGGAAGGTAATATAAAAAACCGCTTTAGAATAGATATTGGTAAAACAAAATGGCAAACTTCGAAGCTGCCTTTGGACAAAAACTGCGATTGCTATACCTGTAAAAATTACACTAGGGCTTACATCAATCATTTGTTCCGTTCAAAAGAACTTTTAGCCTATCACTTACTTAGTTACCACAACACTTATTTCATCATCAACCTAACCAAGAAAATCCGCGAAGCGATTTTAGAAGATAAATTTCAAAGTCTTAAAAAAGATTGGTTAGTGTGATAAGATCTAAATAATGAAAAAAGTTGTTTTTTCGGGGATCCAGCCTTCGGGGGATTTACATATCGGCAATTACATTGGTGCAATCGCGCAGTGGGTAAAAATGCAGGATGAATACGACTGCATTTATTGCATTGTAGATTTACATGCCATAACTGTTCCACAGGATCCAAAAACTTTACGTGAAAAAATCTTGGAAGTTACGGCATTGTATTTGGCTTGTGGAATTGATCCTCAGAAATCCAAAATTTTTATTCAGAGTGAAAACCCCGATCATCCGTATTTAGCCTGGGTTTTAAATTGCATAACCCCTTTTGGTCAGCTGGAACGGATGACTCAATTTAAAGATAAGAGTCAGACTCAAAAAGAGGGAACAACAGCAGGGCTTTTTGATTATCCGGTTTTAATGGCGGCGGACATTCTTTTGTATCATACCGACGAAGTGCCGGTGGGAGAGGACCAGAAACAGCATATTGAGTTAACCCGCGATGTGGCGGAAAAGTTTAATAAAACTTTCGGCGAAACTTTTAAGCTCCCAAACCCGCATATTTCCAAATTTGCCGATGCAAGAATTATGAGCCTTCAGACTCCGTCTTCGAAAATGAGTAAATCGGATATTGATCCATTGGGAACAATTAATCTTTTAGATTCGGAAGATAGAATTCGCGAAAAAATAAAAAAAGCGGTAACGGATTCGGAACCTTCAATTTCGGCAAAAGTACATGGACAAGGAAATGGAGCAGTGCAAAACTTATTAACGATTTATGCTGCATTTTCGGGTTGCACATATAACACTGCGGTTCAAAAAACACAGGGAAAAGCTTACGGACAATTTAAACAAGAGCTGGCTGATTTAGTAGTTGAAAATCTTAAGCCAATTCAGGTGAAATATAAGGAGATTAGAAATGACGAAAAGTATCTTCGCCAGGTTTTAGATGACGGTCGTAATTTTGCAATCTCAAAATCTTCAAAGCTTATCCTAGAAGTTAAAGAAAAACTCGGCTTAGTTTGATTTTCTTCTCTTTGGCTGCAAAGAGAAGCAGAAACTGTCGCCAAGTCTCGCTTCATGCTTTCAAGTTTAAGTTCATTTGTCGGGGGATTTCACCCCCTCCCTAATCTCTTCGGGCTAGGGAATCCCCCTGACGCACTCACTTAATCTCTCATACATTCAACATTCGAATTGGCGAAAGACGAGTAAGCTTTTTTAAATTGCAATATTCTGGGAAGTTAGAAAAACTCGGCTTAGTATAGCTTCGAGCCAGCTGGAAAATAGCTACATGTTGTGATATACTCCCTAGGCTATGGCAGTTGGCAGAAAAAATGGCAGAAAATTAAGAGCTTCAAAGGTAAAAACTTCCTGGAAAAACATGGTTATTTATTTCTTTCTTTTCCTTTTTGTAACCTTTGTTTTTATGAGTTTTAGCCAGTCAAAGACAACTCCTGAGGATAAAACTGTTCCACTCTCCCAAATTATTCAAGATGTAAAAAATGGCAGAGTTACGGAAATTAATGTAAGCGGAACAAAAATAACAGTAATGGAAAAAGGTGGAGATACGATTCAAAGCTTTAAAGAACCAAATGTAAACCTTTATCAATTGTTTGACGATGCCGGAGTTTCTTTAAACAAAACAAAAGTAATTATAAAAGATGATACAACTTTAAATAATTGGATCGGCATTTTGGGTTCTGTTCTACCGGTTCTTCTAATGGTTGCGTTCTTCTACTTTATTTTTAGACAGGCAAGAGGAGCACAGGAGAGCATTTTCTCTTTTGGCAGATCGGGGGCAAAAGTATTTAGTAAAGATAAACCGGGAATTACTTTTGCAGACGTTGCGGGCGTAGATGAAGCAAAGCAAGAACTTACGGAAATAGTAGATTTTCTTAAAAATCCGGGAAAATACAAAGCGATGGGGGCACGTACACCAAAAGGGGTTTTAATGGTTGGTCCTTCCGGAACAGGCAAAACTCTTCTTGCCCGGGCAACTGCCGGAGAAGCGGGAGTTCAATTTTTTTCTATGGCAGGTTCGGAATTTATGGAGATGCTAGTAGGAATCGGAGCATCGCGTGTAAGAGATTTATTTGCTACTGCTAAAAAAGCTCAACCGGCAATTATTTTTATAGACGAAGTTGATGCAATTGGCAGACAAAGAGGATCCGGTTTGATGGGTGGACACGATGAGCGCGAGCAAACATTAAACCAAATATTGGTAGAAATGGATGGATTTGCTCCAACAGAACAGTTAGTTGTTATTGCGGCAACAAACAGACCCGATGTGTTGGATCCTGCGTTGGTTCGCCCCGGAAGGTTTGACAGAAGGGTTATTTTGGACATGCCGGATGTAAATGGCAGAAAAGAAATTCTTTCCATTCATGCCCGAAATAAGCCATTTGATAAGGCTGTTAATTGGGATAGAATTGCCAGAAGAACGGTCGGATTTTCCGGAGCAGATTTGGAAAACATGTTAAATGAGGCGGCAATTTTAGCAGCAAGACTTGCGCATAAAGCAATTGACATGAGTGATTTAGAAGAAGCAGCAACTAAAGTAAAGCTTGGACCGGAGAAAAAAAGATTACAATCGGAAGAAGACAGAAAAATGACAGCGTATCACGAAGCAGGACATGCTCTTGTCTCTTGGCATATGCCGCACATGGATCCAATTCACAGAATTTCTATTGTGAGCCGAGGGATGTCTTTAGGGCACACTATGATGGAGCCGATTGAGCATGTTCACGAAACAAAAACTTATCTTTTAGAGCAAATTGCGGTTATGCTTGGGGGAAGGGCTGCAGAGAACTTGATTTTTAAAGATGTGACAACCGGCGCATCCGATGATATTGCCAAGGCAACTGAAGTTGCCAGAACAATGGTGGTAGAGTACGGGATGAGCGACTTAGGACCGATTAATCTAAATGCGGAAAGAGCTAATAGAAGAAACCCGTTTGAAACAATTACCGTTTCTCCGGATATGGCTTCAAGAATAGATGTGCATGTTAAAAAACTTACAGATGATGGTTATAAAAAGGCTCAAGTAATTTTATCGAAGCTGAGAAAAAAACTGGATAAATTAGCAGAAGAATTGTTAAAAAAAGAAACTATAGAATCCGAAGAATTCGAAAGATTAATGGGTCCTAAAAAAGCTTTTGCTTATGCCAAAAGGCAAGTTAGTTAATTTTATTGGTTGACAGAAAAATATAACTTAAATATATTTGAATTATGACCGCCAAAAAAAAGCTTCACTTTAATAAAGGGGAGGCTATAAATTTCGGTTTTCAGACAGCAAAAAGCAACATTGTTTTTTTTATTGGTGTTTTTGTAATTATTACTTTAATCTTTGCCGCAACTTCACTTCTACAAAATGTACCTAATTTTAATCAAAATGCAACTACTTTTTTGATTGGGAATATTTTGGTTTGGGTTTTGAATGTTATAATAGACATGGGAATTATAAGGATTACTCTTAAATTTGTCGATCTGGAAAAACCCTCTTTCTCTAACCTTTTCCACGGAAGTTTTCTTATAAATTATGTTTTAACTTCAATAATAAGTGGAGTAATTATTATAATTGGACTTGTTTTATTCGTAATTCCAGGGATAATTTTTGCTTTAAGATTACATTTTGCAAAATACTTAGTTATAGATAAGGAAATGGGACCGGTTGATGCGATTCAAAAAAGCTGGAATATAACAAAAGGAATAACTTGGAATCTTTTTCTGCTTACCTTACTTTTAATTCTAATTAACATCTTAGGGTTTATTGCTCTTTTAGTGGGTCTTTTTATTACAATTCCACTGACAATGGTTACCAATGCTTTTGTTTACCGCAAACTTCTCTCCCAGGTTAAATAAGGTATAATCTTTCATATGAGGAAAATGATTTTAATAGATGGCAATGCGATTTTGCATCGTGCATTTCACGCTTTGCCTCCTCTTACAAATAAAGATGGAAAATTAACAAATGCGGTTTACGGATTTTTCTCGATGCTTCTTAAAATCAAGACCGATTTACGTCCCGAATATCTCGTAGTTTGTTTTGATAGGCCAAAGCCGACCTTTAGGAAGCAACTTTACGTTGGTTATCAGGCGAAGCGTCCGACAATGGACAATGACTTAGTGCCGCAAATTGCACTGGTTCATGAAGGTTTGGAAAGGGCAAATGTGCCGATTTTTGAAATAGACGGATATGAGGCAGACGATCTAATAGGGACTTTATCTGTTCAGGCAGTAGAGGATAACAAGGAGGATGTTCAGGTAATTATTCTTTCCGGTGATCGTGATCTTCTTCAACTTGTTAATCATAAGGTAAAAGTTTTGGCACCAATTATTGGCATGACAAAAATGATTTTATTTGACGCAGATGTAGTCGAAGAAAAGTATGGATTAAGACCGGAACAAATTGTAGATTACAAAGCTTTAAGAGGCGATTCTTCGGATAACTATCCCGGTGTTATCGGAATAGGTCAGAAAACTGCCAGCAGTTTATTGCAAAAGTATGGAAGTTTAGAATGTGTTTACGAGCATTTGGATGAGATTCCGGAAAAGCAAGCACAAAAATTGGCGGAAGGTGCGGAAGCTGCGAGTTTGGCTAAAAAATTGGCTCAAATTGTTTTAGATGCTCCGATCAAACTTGATCTTAAAAAAGCAGAGATTGAAAAATTAGATAAAAAAGAGCTTGCGGATTTTTTTAGAGAACATAATTTTAGAAGTCTTTTGGAAAGATTGGTTAAAGAAGAAAGAGTGGAGCAAAGAGAAGCAGTGTCAATCAAAATTTCGGAAGAAAAACAAAAAAAGCTGGAAAAAGAAGAGAAAAACGAACAGCTGGGATTCTTATGAAAGTTGCAATAATTCTTGATTATATCAAGGAGTTTGGTTCCCATAGAGCTCTTACTTGCTTCCGAGGTCTACGTCTTCGCGTCGCAAGGGCGAGTCAACGGGGCAAGATTGCAGAAAGATGAAAATAGCCATAGTACACGATTATATAAAAGAATTTGGTGGAGCAGAGAGGGTGTTGAAGGCTTTGTGTGAGGTTTATCCTGATGCACCGATTTATACAGCCTTTTACGACAAAAATTCAACCGCTTTTGAGCATTTTAAAGATAAAAAGATAATTACTTCCTGGTTTCAATATTTACCGTATTCTGCAAAGCTTGCCAGCCCATTAAGATTTCTAACTCCTTTAATCTGGAGAAGTTTTAGTTTTTTAAAATTTGATGTTGTTATTTCTTCTGCCAGTTGGTATATCACTAAAGGCTTTGGCTCACGCCAAAACCTAAATTTAAAATTTAAAATTAAAAATTTAAAATTACCGGTGGAGGTTTGTTATTGTCATACACCACCGCGTTGGCTTTACGGATATAGCACGTCTGTAAACTTTCAAAAATATTTTATAGTAAAAATTTATGCGGCAATAGTAGGTTTTTTCTTAAGGCGTTATGATTTTAACCAGGCGCAAAAAGTAAATTATTTTATAGCTAATTCCGAGGAGGTAAAAAGTAGGATTAAAAAGTTTTATAAAAGAGAATCAACTGTAATTTACCCGCCGGTATCATTACCAAAAGGCAATAAACAAGAAACAATAAACAAAAAGGACTATTATTTTATAGTCTCAAGGATTGTTGGAGCAAAGGGTTTAGATCTGGCCGTAGAAACTGCAATTAAAGGTAATTTTAAATTAAAAATTGCCGGATCCCCAGCAGGATATTATTTTGAATACAAAAAACTGATGGACAAAGTCCATTCGACAAGCTCAGGGCAGGTTGAATTTGTCGGACAAGTTAGTGATGAAGATTTGGTAAAGCTTTACACAGGAGCAAAAGCCTTTTTGGCTTTGGCAAAAGATGAGGATTTTGGCATAACGCCGGTTGAGGCAATGAGCTGCGGGACACCAGTTATTGCTTTTAATGGAGGAGGGTATAAAGAAACAGTAATAAATAACAAAACAGGAATTTTATTTGATAACTATTCTATTGATGGATTAATTACTGCAATTAAAGAATTTGAATCTCTTCGGCAAGCTCAGGGCAAGCAAATATCAGAAGATTGTATTGAACAGGCAGAAAAGTTTTCTAAGGAAAGATTTAAGAACGAAATTAAAGATTTTGTTAATAAAGTGGTGCACTGAGGTCGGAATAAAAATTTTCTTGTTTACAACGCGAAAAAAAGCTTTGCAAAAATCAACTTGAAAACCCGCTAATGCAAACAGCGAAAATTTTCATCCCTCCCCGCGCCATAGAATTGATTTAAGTTATATAATTTAAGTTTTAAGTTTTTAGCTTTTAGTTTAAGCGACCGAAAGGAGCGATTATGCCTGAATTACCCGAGATTGAAACTATCAAGATTGGACTTAGAAAATATTTAATTGGCAAGAAGATTGTTGATGTTGAGGTTAATATTCCTAAAATGTTTGTTGGGAAAAAAGAAGATATTCTCGGGGCAAAAATTGTCAACTTAAAGAGAATCGGCAAAGGCTTAATCATGGAGCTTGATAATAATTTTGTCCTAGCAGTTCATTTAAAAATGACCGGACAGCTTGTTTATCGTGATGAAAATACCAAAAGCCAAGTTCTTTCTAAAAAAGTCGGTGGAGAAACTCTTCCGTCAAAATATTCACACATTATTTTTTCATTAGATAGAGGCGGAGTTCTTTTCTACAACGATCTTAGACAATTTGGTTGGATTAAAGTAATTAAAAAAGATGAGCTAATGGATGTTCCTTTTTTTAAGGAGATGGGTCCTGAGCCAAAAGTAGGGGATGATATAGCGGGAAAAGAACTGACTATAGATTACTTTAAAGAGGTAGTTCAAAAAGGGAATTTACCCATCAAAATTATTCTTATGGATCAAAAACGGATTGGGGGAATAGGTAATATTTATGCAAACGATGCACTTTTTAAGGCGGGAATTGATCCAAGGAGAAAAGGAAAGACTTTAACAAAAAAAGAAATTAAAAAACTTTATGATGCAGTTTTTTATATCATTAAAAAAAGTCTGCAATATGGAGGATCATCAGACGAAAATTTTGTAAATGCTTTAGGGCAAGAGGGGAATTATCAGAAGCATGCTTTAGTTTACGGTAAAAAAGGGCAAAAATGTCCTAAATGCGGTTCAGTTATCGAAAAGATTTTCCTTGGAGGTAGGGGAACCTTTTTTTGCCCCATTTGCCAAAAGTAAATTTCGTAAAAATCTTATTAATTATGATATCCTGATAAAGGATTATGAAATTCACAAAAAAGGTGAAAAGCTTGTTGCCATTGAAGTTGGGTTGGCGTTTAATATTGAGATTAACATCTGGCCTTATAAAATTACATGATCCGATACTTGCTAAACCTGAAACCTCGCGTCCAATTATTGCAAGCCTTACCGCTCGAGCTTTGCTAGCGTTTGCCATAGGAAGCTATCTGCTCTTGTTTATTAGTTGGACTTTACAAAATCATTACACATTTGGTACTTTTGGCTTTGATTTGGGTATTTTTGATCAGGGAGTGTGGTTACTTAGTCAGTTTAAAGAGCCGTTTATTACTGTTATGGGAACTCATCTATTTGGTGACCATACCTCCTTCATTCTCATATTATTAGTTCCACTCTACTGGATTTGGCCTTCTGTAAATGTACTTCTTGTTGTGCAGTGTCTAGTTTTGGGAATGGCCGCGATTCCCGCGTTTCTTCTTGGTCGATGGATGCTTCGGAATGAATGGTTGGCTCTTTGTGTAGCCATTGCTTATTTATTGCAACCGGTAGTAGCATACACTAACTTGGAACAGTTTCACCCGGATGCTTTTGAAATACCATTGGTACTTTTTGTTTTTTACTTCATGGTAAGAGGACGCTGGAAAATGTTCCTAGGGTGTGTAATCACTTTGTTGTTGGTAAAAGAGGATGTAGCTCTTTTTACACTGCCTCTTGGGGTATATGTGGCAATGCGTTACAATCGGTGGATTGGATTTCTTACGGCGGGAATTTCCTTAGCCTATTTTATCCTAGTTGTATTAGTGATCTTGCCCGGTTTTAATCACGTAGGGAACCTTGATGTATATCGTATTCCTTTTGGTGGACTTAGTGGTTTAATTAAGACTACATTTACTCATCCATGGGAGGTGGTTAGTTTGGCGTTTGGACCAGATAAACCGCTCTATTTATTGCAGCTTCTTTTGCCCCTAGCTCTCTTGCCGCTTGGTTCCATGGTTGTATTTACCGCAGTAGGTCCTTTACTCTCTAATTTACTGAGCAATTTTCCATATCAACATTGGATTCAGTATCACTATGCTACCCTTATCGTCCCGACGTTGATTGTTTCGGCTGTATTTACTCTGAGTAAAATTCCAAGAGGACTTACTCGCATCTTACCGGCAGTGGCATTGGTTGTAGCTTCGCTCGGGGGCCAATATTACTGGGGACCTAGTCCCTGGTCGCGAGTACCCGCACCACTAGTGCGTGAGCCGTCGCCGTCGATAAATGAATTTCGTACAGCAACATTTCTAATTCCTCCGGACGCTCACTTGGCTACTTTTTACCGTTTTGTTCCTCATCTTTCTCACAGAGAACAAATCTATGAATTTCCTAATCCGTGGAGAGCGACATACTGGTTTGATTCTCGGCATGATGGACAACGGCTTCCTGAAGCGGATCAGGTAGAATTTGTTCTGCTTTCTCCGGGGCAGGAAGATCCTGTGGATCTTTCGTTAATTCCCCTGTTGAGAGATGAAGGTTTTATAACAATTTATGAGTCATCAAGTTTGCTTCTTATGAAGCGTTTACCAAGATTGATTCCGTAAACGTTGTTTTATTAAAATCATTATGTTATGATTCTAATCTAGTACGAGTTAAGTTTTAAGGCGAGACGGATACTAGTTTTTTTATGGCTAATTATTCGGAAAAGATAGTTATGTCAATAGGGGGATCGTTAATTGTTCCCAATGGAGGAATTGATTCAAAGTTTCTTAAAGATCTCAATAAGTTTATAAGAGGACAACTGGCGAAAAACAAAAACCGCCAGTTTTTTTTGATCACAGGAGGAGGAATGACTACTAGGCATTACCAAAAAGCTGCAAGTGATGTAATTGGGCGTCAGCTAACCGAAGACGACTTGGATTGGATTGGAATTCACGCTACCCGTTTAAACGGACATTTATTAAGAACAATTTTTAGAGACATTGCCCACCCCATTATTATTGATGATTACAGTACTATTCGAAAACCCACAGAGCCAGTTATAGTCGGAGCAGGGTGGAAACCGGGCTGGTCTACGGATTATGATGCTGTTTTAGTTTGTGAAGATTATGGACCTAGAACCGTAATTAATTTAAGTAATATTAGCCAAGTTTACAATAAAGATCCAAAGAAATTTACAGATGCTAAGCCACTTGATCAGGTTTCATGGGCAGATTTTAGAAAGATAATAGGCGATAAATGGAGTCCGGGAATGAATGCTCCATTTGATCCGATTGCAGCTAAGAAAGCGCAAGAATTAGGAGTTAAAGTAATATTAATGGGTAAGGATTTTGACAATATCAGAAAATATTTTAAGGGCGAAAAATTCCTCGGTACTGTAATAGAATAGATTCCCATAATTTAAAATTCTAAATTAAAAATTAAAAATTATTTAAACTTCTTAATTATTCCATTGACTATTTGTACTATAATAACAATCGAGTATGGTGTTAAAACATATTTTTCTTCAGAACTTTAGAAGTTATAAAAAACAGGACTTTGAATTCGACGAAAAAGCGACTCTTATAGTCGGAGTAAATACTTCGGGTAAAACAAACCTTATCGAAGCTATCTCCATGCTTTCTTCCGGAAAAAGTTTTAGGGCGGAAAAAGAAGATCAATTAATTAAATTTGGGCAAGATATTGCAAGAATTAAAGGTATAGTTAAAAACCAAGAAAACGAAAAAAATGAATTTGAAATTGTGCTTGCAAGTGGAGAATATAGTGGTAAAAGAAATATTAGTAAGAAATTTTTAGTAAACGGAGTTGCCAGAAAAAGAGTAGATTTTGCCGATAATTTTTCCGCAGTTTTATTTTCTCCCGAAGATTTAGATATAATAATTGACGCACCATCCTTAAGAAGAAGATTTTTGGATAATGTATTGGAACAGGTAGATAGAGAATATAGAATTGCAATGATTGCGTACGCAAAGGGAATAAGACAAAGAAACGCGCTTTTGGAAATTGCCAGAGAGACCTTTCGGCTAGGCTCAGGACGAGCCCCACTTCGCCAAGGCTACGAGGGGCAGGCAGGGGGAAGAAACGAAAAACAATTTGAATATTGGGACCATTTGGTTATTGAAAATGGAGGAATAATTACCAAGAAGAGGGAAGAATTTTTAAATTTTGCCAACCTTACGGAAAAAGAATTTTTTGATTTTGCCGCTTTTTACGACAAAAGTATTATTTCCAAAGCCCGTCTTGAGCAGTATAAAGATGCGGAAGTTGGGGCTGCAGTTACTCTAGTTGGTCCGCACAGGGATGATTTTTCGGTTTCTATGTATGATAATGTGCTCCAAACTACTCACGATATTAAAGCCTATGGTTCCAGAGGACAACAGAGGTTGGCAATTTTACAGTTAAAACTTTTAGAGCTTTTATATATAGAAAAAATGCTTGGATATAGGCCGGTGCTTCTCTTAGACGATATTTTTTCCGAGTTAGACGAAGAGCACATTAATCTAATCTTAGAGATGCTTGGTAAGCAACAAACAATAATTACAACTGCCCATAAAGAACTTGTCCCTGTAAAAATTGCAAATAAAATGAAGACGATTGAGTTTGAAAAGTAGTAAAATAGGAGAATGCAAGAATTTAATAGCAAGGATTTAAAAAATTTATTTGTTCCCAATAAGGATTCTCATAAAGGGCAGAATGGGAAGTTAATGATAATTGGTGGATCTAAACTTTTTCATGCGGCATCTTTATGGTCTTTAAAAGTTGCCAGTAGAATTGTTGATATGGTCTTTTATTCCTCAGTTCCGGAAAATAACGAAATTGTTCAAAAAGTTAAAGAAGAATTTAGAGATGGAATTGTAATTCCAAGAAATAAAATTGCAAATTATATCAACGAGGCGGATTGCGTCTTAATCGGTCCGGGGATGCCGAGAAAAGAGGGAGAGGAGGAGGGGGATGATGATACAAAAGTAATCACAGAATACTTGCTCAAAAGTTCTCAAAATAAAAAATGGGTAATAGATGGAGGAAGTCTCCAAACCATTAATCCTTCTTTAATTCCACAAGGCACAATCATAACTCCTCATACAAAAGAGTTTGAAAAACTCTTTAATTTCCAATTTCCAATTTCCAATTTCCAATCAAATTCAAATGATCAAATTTCTAAAATTGAAAAAATAGTTCAGGAGAAGGCTAAGAAATATAATTGTGTGGTGCTTTTAAAAGGATCTATTGATATTGTTTCAAACGGTGAAGAAACAGTTCGAATTTCTGGAGGAAATGCAGGCATGACTAAAGGTGGAACGGGAGATGTTTTAGCAGGTTTAGTTGCTGCTTTATATTGTAAAAACGATGCATTTTTAGCCGCATGTGCAGGCTCGTATATCAATAAAAAAACCGGAGAAAAGCTAGCGGAGAAGATGGGACTTTATTTTAATGCTTCCGACCTTGCCGACGAAATTCCAAAAGTAATGAAAAATTTGTAAGCTTGGAAATAGATTTATGCTTTTTTTTGAAGTTTCTCGGAGAGACGAGTGAGCTGGAGAGTAATGGTAACTGCCAAAACAGTAACAACTACAGCATAAATAAATAAAGAAGCCAGCCCACTGCCATTTGGAAGCCACTTCTTAATGTAGTTGTTTACAAACTCCTGAATAACCCCATTCCAGGCAAGAGCGGCAACTAAACCAAAGCCACTGGTAGAAAGAGCTACCATTTGTTTTACTGCTTCAACGTGTAATTTTTTATCTTTAATAACTTTTTTCTTCGACATAGGCAAATTATAGCATACCCCGATTAAATCAGGGCATATCTTGCTTTTTTTCGGGAAATATGCGTTAATAGCTAGTAACTTAAAGCTAATAGCTAAAAGCAATCTATCTTATTTTTAGTTCTAAGTTTTTACTTTTTAGTTAATGTATAGTCCTAAATTTACAATCACCCCACACGAAACTTACCTCCTCCCAAGGGCTACGTCCTTGCGTCGGAGGGGCGTTCATGCGGGGCAGGCAAATAAACAATAAATAAAACTATATGTATACACCTAGATTCGTAATTACCAATAAGATTCTCAAAAATATTGGTAGTATTGAGGCAAGTAGAGAAGTAATCGACCACGCACCGCTTCTACCTTATTATGAAAAAGAATTTCAAAAAGACGCAATAGTTAGAACCGTTCATTACGGAACTCATATAGAAGGAAATGAGCTTAATTTATCTCAGGCAGAAAAAGTCTTAGATGGACAAGATGTTCCTGCGAGAGAGCGGGATATTCAGGAAATAATAAATTACAGAAAAGTCATGCAATACATTGACCAATATCAAAAATCAAATATCAAAAATCAAATATCGGAAGAGGACATAAGAGAAATACATAAGCTAACAGTAGATAAGATTTTAGAGCCGGAAAAGTGTGGGGTGTTTAGAAAAACTCAGGTAGTTGTTAAGAATAGTATTTCCGGTGAGGTTTCGTTTCGACCACCGATGGCAGTCGCGATTCCTTTCCAAATAAAGGACTTAATTGCGTTTATAAATAGCCAATTAGAACAAGATATTCATCCTATTTTGAAATCAGGTTGTATTCATTATGAATTAGTTAGAATTCATCCTTTCGTTGACGGAAACGGTAGGGTAGCAAGAGCCCTTTCCACACTAATTCTTTTTAAAGAGGGGTATGATATTCGAAAGTTTTTTTCTTTAGAAGAATACTTTGATTCAAATGCTTCGTCTTATTATGACGCACTACAAAGTGTAGAAAAAAGAGGAGGAGATTTAACTTATTGGTTAGAGTATTTCTCTTTGGGTCTTTCTATTGAGCTTGCCAAGATAAAAGATAAGGTTGAGCGAATTTCGATAGATGCCGGTTTAAAAGAAAAGCTTGGAGGACATCCCTTAATGCTTACGGAGCGTCAACTAAAAATAATCGAATACATTCAAAAAGTGGGTTTTCTGCAAAATAAAGCTTTTTCCCAGTTATTCCCCATGGTTTCCGAAGACACAATTCTAAATGAATTAAAAGAACTCTTAAAAACAGGGATAGTTAAAAAACAAGGCGTAACCAAGGGTGCTAAATACGTAATAAAATAAAATATGTCAATGATTGAAAGAAGAGTTCAGGCCGAACGCGGTACATTACCTATGTTAAGAATGGCAGTTGCGGATGACAGCCCTACTATTCTTAGAGTTTTTAGTAGGCTTGTACAAGCAGTTGGGGCAGAGAGAGTTGCGGTAATTGATCAATATAGTAGTGGAGAGAAAATAATAAGTGCAGTAAAAGAAAATCCGGGTAAGTACAATTTGGTTATAACAGATGGAAAAATGGGTTTAGGCAAAAATGGAGTTGATGTGGCAAGAGAATTGGGAGGAATACTGCCTGTTTATATTTCAAGCGGCGGAATGAGCGATTTTGACATTGATGATCCAAAACTATTAGAAAAGACCGGTTTTAGTGGGGCATTAAGTAAACCATATAATATGAAAGATGTTCAAGTATTTCTCTCGTTAGCCTTGAAAAAACTAGCTCAGTCGGAAAAAAAATGACATTTTTAGAATTATCTAATTATTTAGAAAAACTGGAGGAAACTTCGTCAAGACTTATTTTAATTAATATTTTTTCCGATTTAATTAAAAAAGCACAATCTGCTGAAGAGTTGGAGGAAATTACTTATTTAATTCAGGGTAGGATTGCACCATTCTTCGAAGCTACAGAAATAGGTATGGCGGAAAAAAACGTTGCGCAAGCTATATCCATGGCTTATGGTATAGATCGAAAAGAAGTTCTTGATTTATATCTTCGGCTAGGGGACATGGGAAGCGTCACTTCGCTCCTAAGTTCAAAATTCAAAGTTTTTACCTCGTCTGTTGGGGAGCAAAGTTCAAAGTTAACAGTGAGCGAGGCTTTTAAAGTTTTAAAGGAAATCTCAAAAACCGGTGGGGCAGGATCGGTGGAGAAAAAGCAGATTTTATTATCAGATCTGTTAAGAAAAATGGATCCTGTTTCTGCAAAATATTTAGTTCGTATTCCTCTTGGAAATTTAAGGCTTGGAATTGGAGATCCGACAATTTTGGATGGACTCGCAACGGCATTTTTAGGAGATAAGAGTAAAAGAAAATTGCTGGAGGGGGCTTATAATCGCACATCAGATCTGGGTTTAATTGCTAAAACCTTGAATATTAAGGGAATTCAAGCTGTTGAAAAATTGGATATTCAAATCGGCAAACCGATCAGAGCAGAGCTTTGTGAAAGACTTCCGACCCCGCAAAAAGTAATTGAAAAATTAGAAACAGTGGACGTTCAATATAAATACGATGGATTTAGAGTTCAAATCCACAAAGACAGAGACAGGATTTCTATGTTTTCCCGAAACTTAGAAAACATGACACATATGTTCCCGGAGCTTATTGCGGCAACACTTAAACAGGTTAAAGCAGAATCTGTAATCTTAGATACGGAAGCATTGGCATATCATCCGTTATCTGAAGAGTTTTTACCATTTCAGGAAACTACTAAGAGGCGCAGAAAACACGGAATAGACGAAATGGCCTTAAAACTACCCTTAAAAGCTTTTGTTTTTGATATCTTATATAAAGATGGAAAGTCCTTAATAGATAAACCATTAACAAAAAGGTTAAAGATTTTAAGAAAAACTGTAATAGGGGATGACATTTTAATTCCAACTAAAAACGAAGTCGTTTCCGATCCAAAAAGATTGCAAGAGCTCTTGGATGACTCAATTTCGAAAGGGTTAGAGGGATTAGTTGTAAAAAGATTAGAAAGTAAGTATGAGGCGGGAGGAAGAAATTTTAATTGGGTAAAATTAAAAAGACATTCGGCAGGAGAATTACACGATACGATTGATTGTGTAATTTTGGGCTATATTGCAGGGAAAGGGAAGAGGACGGAGTTCGGAGCAGGGGCACTTCTGGTTGGGATTTACGATGATAAGAAAGACGAGTTTGTAACGGTTTCCAAAATTGGAACAGGGCTTTCAGACGAAGAATGGCGCGAAATTCATAAGCGGGCAGATAGGATAAAATTAGATCATAAACCGGCTCGCGTAAATTCTCTAGCTGTCCCATCCGTATGGATAGAGCCGAAAATTGTAATAGAGGTTTTGGCAGATGAGATTACCAGAAGTCCGATTCATACAGCCGGTAAATCTTCGGATCAGCCCGGCTACGCTTTAAGGTTTCCTCGCTTAGTTACTTTTAGGGAGGATGATAAAAAAGCAGAAGACTCAACTACGGTAAAAGAATTAATTAAAATGTACGAAGACCAAGGGAGGAAATAATTAGCCTCGGGGAAAACTAACTGGGTATTGATTTTTAAATTTGGATAACTTACTATCAAATTAGATTATATCCCCGAAGGGAGGTGAAAATAAATGAACGCACAATTAAAATCATTGCTTAAAACCCTTGATGAAAGTTATATAAAAACACCTGCCCTACCAAAACAATGGAAGGATTTATTGGTTAATTTTGCTCCATGGCTAGCTCTACTTGGTGGAATAATTTTAGTATTCGGTGCAATAAGTTTGCTAGGGCTAGGATCATTCCTTTCTCCTTTTGCAATGCTTACAGGAGTAGGTGCTTTTGCTGTTACATGGCTTATAGCAGCAATACTTTTATTAGTAGGTGGATTAATGGAGCTTTTAGCTTTTTCACCTCTTAAAGCAAGAAAAGAGAAAGGTTGGAATCTGATGTTTTACGCACTTCTCTTGAATGCTTTAAGTTCTGTGGTGAGACTTAACATATCAGACATTGTAATGGCTATATTAGGGTTTTTAATAGGTTATTATTTTTTATATCAAGTAAAATCTTCTTACAAATAAGAACAGGATAATCTTATTGTATTAAAGATATTTAATGGCAATTGATGTTTGAGAGTAGGCAGGATGCAGCACAACTTTTAACAGTTAAACTTTTAAAAACTGTAGAAGATAAAGATATCGCAGTTTTAGCTTTGGCAAGAGGAGCTGTTCCAATGGGGAGAATGATTGCCGATTATCTTTCCTGTCCATTTGACACGATTGTCTGCAAAAAAATTGGTGCCCCTCTAAACATTGAGTTTGCAATTGGTGCAGTTGCTCCCAAAAATACAATTTATTGGAATGAAAATGTTTTAAAAAAAATTGGTCTAAGTAAAAATACTTTAAGAAAATTAAAGCTGGAAAAAGAAGAGGAAAGAAAAAAATTAGAAAAAAAGTTAAGATCCGGAAAAACCTCGATTGAAATTAAAAATAAAACGATAGTTCTAATAGATGATGGAGTAGCAACGGGAGCGACTGTAATGGCGGCACTATTGAGTCTTAAAAAGCAAAAAGCAAATAAAATTATTTTGGCTGTTCCGGTAATTGCAAAAGATACATTTAAAGATTTAAGAAAATTTTTTGATAAAATAATTACCTTGAAGAAGACCAATAATTTTTATGCCGTAGGTCAGTTTTATCGTAATTTTAAGCAAGTTACGGATGAAGAAGTAATAAAAATACTTGAATCGAATATTAGTTAATAGATATCGGAAATTAGTTATAGTATAATAACCAGTACCTAGTAATTAATAACTTTTAATTAAATTATGAAAATTATTGTTGGTCTGGGTAATCCGGGGGAAAAATACGAAAGAACAAGACATAATTTGGGTTTTTCGGCAGTCGATAAATTCTTAAAAGATTTTGGTGGTTCAGTTTGGAAGGACAGTGAAAAATTTAAAGGAGAGATTGCCCATATTGAGTGGCAAAGACAAAATAGTCAAAAGTTCAAAGTTTCCTCTTTTGCCAAGGCTTCAAAGGACAAGCAAAGTTCAAAGTTCCAGGGTTTGGAAAAAGTAATACTTCTAAAGCCAAAGACCTATATGAATAATTCCGGACTTTCCGTTAGGATTGTCTCCGATTTTTATAAAATCAAGCCGGAAAATATATGGATTCTACATGACGACTTGGATTTATCATTTGGATCTCTTAAGATAAGGCTCGGAGGTGCTTCGGCAGGGCATAGAGGAATAGAGTCAATAATAGATAATTTAGGTACGGATAAATTCTGGAGGTTTAGATTAGGGATTGGACATCCCATAAAAAAGTTAAAAATTAAAAGTGAAAAGTTAAAAGTCCGAAAAGTTGACGATTATGTTTTAGGTAGTTTTGGACATGGAGAAATGGGCAAAGCAAGGGAACTTATTAAAAGAGTAGTTAACGCAATAGAAACCGGTTTGGAAGATGGCTTAGAAGCTACCATGAACAGATTCAACTCTAAATGATCAAGGATTAAGGATAAATGATTAAAGAAAAAGAATAAAACAATTAATGAAATCTGTTAAACAAATCCTCACAAAATTTAACCCGGTATCTGACAAATATGTCTCCCGTGAGTTCCAATCATATGGAATTCATCTGGCAGAGGAATTAGATGATTATAAACATCGCAGTCTTTACATTAAGCTTGCAAAAACAACCCATAGATCAATTTTAGAAAGAGCGCTTTCCTTTTGCATAGACAGTAATGCCAGAAATAAAGGAGCTCTTTTTATGTGGAAATTAAAAGAAATAAAAAAAGTTGTAGATACCTCAAAATGAAAAAAGAAAAAATCTTTTCCATTCTAATTATAATCTTTTCGATTGGTTTAACACTTGCGATATTTATTTTTCCGGATATTTTTAGAGATCATAAAAAATGGGGGATAATAGGAATTTTTATAACAAATTTTATTTCCGGGCTCTCTTTTTTCCCCGCCCCTGCATTTTTAACTGCGGTTATAGGTGGGTCAATTTATCCGCCGGTTTTAGTTGCTTTGGCTTCTTCTTTGGGGTCAACTTTAGGAGATATGCTTTATTTAATACTTGGAATTTCCGGTCGGAAGGTCGCCAAGAAGAATTTGGAAAAAAATAAATGGTTTATTCGAATTGAAGCAAATTTCCAGAAATATGGAGGTTGGATTCTTTTTGCAGGTGCTTTTATACCAAATCCAATGTTTGACTCGTTTGGGTTAATTGCGGGAATTTTTAATTTTTCGGTTTTGCGGTTTTTCGTTATTATTTTAACGGGAAGATTTTTGAGGTATTTTGTTTTAGCTCAACTAGGCGCTAAATTTTATTAAATAATTTAATATGTTGTGTCTCTAAGGATTAAGGATGAAAGATAAATTAAAAAAGATGAAAACAAACATCAAGGTTCAGGAATTTAAAAAACCACAAGATATAAAGGAAAGGACATTCTTATTTGCCGTTAAAGTTCTAAAGTTTACACAGGTTATTCCAAATAATAAGATTAATTCTATCTTAATAACGCAACTAATTAGGTCTTCGACATCAATTGGAGCAAATATTGAAGAGGCACAGGGAGGGCATACTAAATCAGATTTTGTTCATTCAGTAAATATTGCTAAAAAGGAAGCACGTGAAACATTTTATCGGCTGAGACTAATTCAAGAGGTTAACCCAATCTATGCTGAAAAGTTAAGTAATCTCTTAAAAGAAAATGAAGAAATTATTAGGATTTTAACAACTATAGTAAAAAATTCCAAACCTAGAGTTTTTAATCCTTAATAATTTATCTTTATTAATTTATGTTTTTAATTAATCACTTATCATTTATCATTTATCATTAACTATGATGTGTCATCTTGTTATTTCAGGGTTTGTTCAAGGAGTGGGATATAGGCAGTTTACAAAGAAAACTTCACTTGGTCTTGATTTAAAGGGGTGGGTTAAAAATATAGACGAAGGTAGAGTTGAAGTACTTTTTTCCGGCTCAAAAGAATCGATTAAAAGGGCAATCAAGGCTTGTCGCAAAGGTCCGTTTCTGGCAAGAGTTAAGAATATAGATATCGAGTGGGAAGATAAAAATATGGATTTTACCCAGCACCAAACTGGTGCTGGGTTTAATAATTTCGAAATTGTAATATAATAGACAAAAAATTTATTTATGCTTTTTAATATTATCTTGGCTACATTTTTGACTTCAATAGTTTCTTTACTATTGGTATCGTTACTTCTTTTGCATAAAACTCTAATGCAAAAAATTTCTTTTCCTTTGGTTGCTTTTGCTGCAGGTGCACTTCTTGCGATAGGGTTTTTGGAAACAATGAGAGAAGCGGTTAATCTTGGAGGAGAGCAAGTCTATCTATGGGTTACGCTTTCGATTGCCGGTTTTTTTGTTCTCGAAAGAGTATTCCTTTTTTTACATCATCATAGTCATGTAGAAAAAAAAGAAGAGAAAGAACACCTTAAAATGCCAACCTCGCTCTTACTCTTTGGAGATGGGTTGCATAATTTTATAGACGGTCTTTCTATTGCAGCTGCTTTTTTGGTAAATTTTCAGCTAGGAATTATTACAACAATTGCAGTTTTTGTACACGAGATTCCACATGAGTTAGCAGACTTTGGCATTTTAATTCACAAAGGATGGGAGAGAAAAAAAGTTATTTTACTTAATTCGTTATCGGGTGTTACGGCTATAATAGGAGCAGTTCTTGCTTATTACCTTGGTAATTCTTTTAGTGACATATTACCGCTTTTTCTGGCTATAACCTCCGGAAACTTTATTTACCTATCGGCAACCGATTTATTACCGGAAATTCATCATAAGGCAGATAAAGATTTGGCAATAAATTATTCATTCTTTTTTATATTAGGAATTTTTTTAATCTACGCTTTGATAAAACTTGTTGGAGAATAGAGAGTTATTTTAAAGCTACATCTACTGCAGACTTCATATCATTCCAGTTATATGCTCCTGCAAAGTTGGTTGTGTTAATAAAGAATCCCGGTGTTCCATTGACCCCTAAACTGGCTGCCAACTTCTGATCATCGGCCAAATATGTATCATATTTACCACTGTCTAGGCAAGCTTTTAAAGTAGTAGAGTCAACGACATTTGCCAAAAAGTCGCTTAATTTTCCGGATGCGGCTTTGTCATTTTTTACATCATTATTAATTAAGTTATAGCCATCATTAGTATTGAGTTTGTCGTGTGCGTCCCAGAATTTATCTTGTTCATTTGCGCAATATAAGGACTTCATAGCCATTTCGCCCGCTCCGTGACCATTTTGATATATATAGGCAAAAGAAGCTTGCCCGGCTTCAACCAATTTTCGCATTTCCTGAACAGGGGAGACGTAGGTTCCGCCATCGGAAACTAAGGTAAATTGAGCACCCATTTGCTTATTTAATTCAGAATTTTTACCTGATGCTGCTTGGCAAAAAGGACATGATGGATCTGCTATTTCTACTAAAAGTAATTTTTTATTTGCGTCTCCAAACTTAATTACTTTTTGATTGTTAAAGATACTTTTAATTGTGTTTAATTCAACTTTTACTGCAGGTGGCTGGGCACCTGGTTGTTGTTGTTGTTGCAAAGTAGCGGCGGTAGTATCGACCGGTTTTGCATTTTTTTCAAGGTAAGAAATCTTTGTAGTGAATGAACCTAAGAAAAAAGCTGCAATTAGAAGGAGAGCATATAAAACTACGCTATAATTTTTATTAAGAGTAAGAGGGGGAATTGTAAATTTTACTTCTCGTGATTTTAAGGTTGCTTCTTTTGTTTGTTTTACGGGCATGTGTTATATTGTATAGTTTTTGACTTTTTTGTCAAGAGGAAAAATTATCGAGCAAAGAAGATAAATAAAATAATAATTAATAAAAAAGAAAAAACGGAAAAAAATATATTAAACGTTAAGAGTTTTTTAATAACAAAAGATAAAGGAATTTCAAGGTCTTTACCTGCCCTATCTGCTCCATTCCTATAGATAAAATTGTAAGTAATAGTTAGTAAAACTAAAGTTATTAATCCTAATTCAATATAAAAAAACATTAAGTTTTTCATGTTAGTTTAATTGTACATAGCGATTTGGGAAAAGATCTTCGATAAAAGTAAACCCTTTATTTCCATTTTTCTCTTCATTGTTCCTTTTCTGATACCAAATTGGAGTGGACCTTAGAATTTGATTTGGATTAGTACTAATTAAAGCAAATGCATCTCCTAAAATATGTCCGATTTCTTTTGGATTTCTTAAATTTGTAAAAACGAACTCTTCCTCATGTGTTGGTCTATCAAAGGTTATAACTACGTCTCCTTTGTCAAGAATTTCGTTAATAATTCCACGAATTTTAACATCAATCTCGGTACATCTTACTTGATCTAATAAAACATCGTTGACTGTATGAAAAAAGAGCGGAGCGTAACAAATTTCCATAATTTTTCTATTAGTAACTACGTATAAGTGATAATACCAATTTACAATAAGTCTGGTGACCAAACTTAAAGAAGTTGTTAAAACTGAAAAAACAATTATTAGAAAAGCAGCAAAGGAAAATAGACGAGTTGAAGAAAGAAAGAACAGAAGGTAAACAATACTAAACAGAATAAAAAAAGTCACAAATATTGGACGGACAAGAATACACCAGTGCTGCCTTTTTACTACAAGAACTCTTTCTCCCGGAAGAGTAAGAAGCTTGTGCAAAATATCCCTGCCTGCAATTTCCATAAAGCCTCTTTCCAATTACAATGATAAAAGATAAATTTGTTTTGACGACTCATGTTATAATTGCAGTGGCATTTAAACACTTTTTCTAAGAGAAGTCAGTTAGAAATGTTACAAAATTTTTGTAATATTTCTAACAAGCGCTAACTATAAATAAAATAGATATGAACAATAAAATTTCTCAAAATGATAATTTTATTTTTAGTAACACTAAGCAGATTTTTTGTAAAAAAGGTCAAATAATCTTAAGAGCCGAAGATAATATTTCCGATGTTTACTATATAAAAAACGGATATGTCCGTGAATTTTTTCTCTCAAGAGACGGAAGAGAACTAACAACGTCAATTTTTAAACCTCTTGATATATTTCCACTATTTTGGATTGTTGGAAAAAATTCAAGTGAATATAATTTCGAAACATTAACAGACGTAGAGATGCTTAGAGTCTCCAGAGAAAAAATTTTAGAATATCTAAAACATGATCCACAATTTTTTTTAAAACTTATTAGCAGGCTTATCAATAGGCTTGATGCATTCAACGAAAGGATAAAATATATGGTTTTTAAAAACGCAAGCGTAAAAGTAGCATCGATTTTACTTCTTTTATCGGAGCGCTTTGGAGTAAAAAGAAAGGGGGAAATATACATTCAAATTCCATTAGCACATAAAGATATAGCTTCTTTGATCGGCATCGCACGTGAAACAGCAAGTCTTGAGATGAAAAAATTCGAAAAAAAAGGAATATATATATCCCTGAAGCATCATATTTTAATAAAAAAGATGAGATTATTAAAAAAAGCAACAATTATGGACTAAAAATCTATTGTAATAAATTGTAATAATTAGATCTGCAACCCCTTTTCCAATGTGTTAGAATTAATTTTATGGAAGGAAAACCCCTATCGGAGCTTGCTAATAGCTTAATTTCGGTTTTTGACGAAGAAGTTCCTGAAACAAGAGATAGGAAAATTAGTGTTAATCCGGTTGTCTCCAAAGTTGCCTCAATTTACGAAAAAGTAAGAAACGCTATGGATTATCGTGATCAGGAAGTAATCCTAAGAGCGGCAATAGAAAGAATCTTAAAAAGAAGGACTCTTTTTGGTGGTGTTGCAAAAACCATTGCAGAACCTTTGGTGCGTGAATTGGTTTGGGCACGATATTTTCCGGATGAAAGCGTTTCGGAATCGATGACAGCGAGAGTAGAAGAACGAATTGACCTTTACATAAAGTTAAGACATGAAATTTTAGCAAAACATTTGATTATTTCCGAAAAAAGCCTTAACGAGTGGATTTACCATCTAATGTCCTCAGATGTTGAACACACTCTTTGCCCACGGAAGAAAAAAGAATACATGAGTAATTTTATGTTTAGAGTTATGCGCGATAATATTACGATTATAGATGAAGGAGAGCAACAGAAAGATATTCAGGTTTTTATTGCCGTTCATAAATCTTACGCAAAAGATGATCTCGCAATGTTGCGTTTCCATTTATTCAATCAGTTTCTCGGAAAATTAACTGCTGAGAACTTACCAAAAGTCATAGAAAATTTCCCGGAAGGTTATAGGGAAATAAACAACCAGCTTAATTATCCGCGGAAAGATAAAATATTTAATTATATTAAAGATAAAACAGTTATTTTTTTTGTTCTCGAAGACTTTCTTAATATAGGGAAGGGGGGAATAAAACAGCTCATAAATGATGATGGTGAATTTAGAAGAATTATATATAGTATCTGTGAGGCAAGATATGCAGGAATTGCTTCTAAGGTTAGAACAGCAATTTTTAGAAGTATTATTTTCTTACTTCTTACCAAAGCTCTTTTTGCTCTCAGCATAGAGGGAACTTTTGAAAGTATTTTTTATGGTCGGGTACTTTGGACGGCAATTTTAATTAACATTGTTGTTCCGCCACTTTTAATGGCAGCTCTTGGATTTTCTATAAAAACTCCGGATCGTGAAAATTCAAAAAAAATCTTCAATTACATTAGGGCGATTCTACTAAGCGGGGATCCGAAATTAGCCAATCAGCTTAGTATAAAAACAAAACCCGACAAGATGAAGCCTCTCTTAAATACAATTTTTAGTTTTCTTTGGATAATTACTTTTTTCTTGGTATTCGGAATAATATTTTATGTTTTAAACAGATTTTCTTTTAATCCTTTAAGTATGTTTGTTTTTGTTTTCTTCTTGGCAATCGTTTCCTTTCTTGCTTACAGGATAAATCAGGTAGCGAAAATTTATTCAATTGAGCCGAGAAAAAACGTAATGACATCGGTTACGGATTTTCTTTTTATACCTTTTGTAACCGTAGGAAGAAAATTAACAGATGGGATTTCTCAAATCAACGTTTTCCTTTTTCTTCTGGATTTTGTAATTGAAGCACCTTTTAAGGGTTTATTTAGCTTCTTTGAACAATGGTTTCTCTTCTTGCAGAACAAAAGGGAGGAGTTGGAGTAATTTTTATTGACAGAAATTTATTTCTCTGCTATCTTACTAAAGCCCTTCGATATTACTCAGGGTAAACTTTTATGGCAGACATAAAATTAACAGATCAAAATTTCAATGAAGAAGTTTTAAAAGCAGAGACGCCTGTTGTAGTAGATTTTTGGGCAGAATGGTGTATGCCGTGCAGAATGGTAGGACCAATTATTGAAGAGCTCGCTAAGGAATACGAAGGCAAAGTAAAAGTAGGCAAAATGAATGTGGACGAAAACTCCCAAATTCCAGGGAACTTTGGAATTATGAGCATTCCAAGCATTCTTATTTTTAAAAATGGGCAGCCCGTTAAGACCATTATTGGTGCGCAGCCAAAAGACAACTTCAAGAAAGAAATAGAAGCAATACTCAGCTCCTAGCCTTCAGCAGCTAGCGCCTAGTTAAGAACTAATTGCTAGTGGCTAGTTGCTAGACACTAATATTTATGATGTACGACGTTATTGTTATTGGATCCGGACCTGCAGGTTTGACTGCCGCAATCTATACTACCCGCGCGAACTTAAAAACCTTAATTATTGGTGGAGTTAGTTGGGGAGGTCAGTTAATGCTTACCACAGAGGTTGAAAATTTTCCCGGTTTTCCGCAAGGGATTATGGGACCGGATTTAATGGCAAATATGCGAAAACAAGCCGAAAAATTCGGCGCGGAAATTGTTGAAGAAAATTTTACCTCTGAAGAATTTTCAGCTTCCAATGGTAAATCTTTTACAATTAGAGCAGGAGATAGGTCTTTCGAAGGTAGATCTGTAATTTTGGCAACCGGTGCCGATACAAAGTGGTTGGACGTGCCCGGAGAAAAAGAAAAAATTGGTCGTGGTGTTTCTACCTGTGCTCCTTGTGACGGTCCTTTTTTCAAAAATAAAGATGTCATAGTTGTTGGTGGGGGAGATAGTGCGATGGAAGAGGCGGAAGTTATGACTCGCTATGCAACTTCCGTAACTTTAATTCATAGGCGGGATACACTTCGTGCCAGCAAAATAATGCAAGACAAGATTAAAAGTAATCCTAAAATAAAAATTATTTTAGACACTCAGGTTTCTAAAATTTTAGGAGATTTTAAAGTTACTGGAGTGGAACTAGCTAACGTAAAAACAGGGGAAAAGAGAGAAATGGCAACAGACGGGGTTTTTGTAGCAATCGGACATATTCCAAATACAGCCTTATTTAAAGGAATAGACTTGGATGAAAAAGGTTACATAAAAGTATATGAACACACAAAAACAAATGTCGAAGGCGTCTTTGTTGCTGGTGATGTGCATGATATTCATTACAAGCAGGCAATCACCGCCGCCGGCTTTGGCTGCATGGCAGCTTTGGAAGTAGAGAAGTGGCTTAGAGAACAAAACTCAAAATAGCCCAATAATTTTGACTCAATGATGTATAATAAAGTTATGAAATTGGAAGAATTAATTAAATTACAAAATAAATGGGTTGCATTCTCAAAAGATAGGAAAAAAGTTGTAGAGAAAGCTAGTTCTTTGGAAAATTTGCTTAAAAAAATTAAAAACGAAAAAGACTTGATTGTCTCTTTTATGCACCCCGCTGATAAATTCCTTTCCCCCTAAATCTTAACAATGAAAGATGTCACTTTTTTTACATTTCAGAAGTTGGACAAGATTTAACCACAGGAAAAATATTTGAAGTTTTAAGACCAAAAATTCCAGTTAGGCTCTCTATCAATCATAATGTTTCAAAGATATTAGTGGATTGCCTTTTTGATACAGGAGCGGATAGAAATTTATTTCCGGCTGCATGGGGGAGAAGCTTAGGTCTTAAAATAGAGAAAGGTAAGTTGGTAAAAACAATGGGCATTGGCGGTAAGGAAATTAAAGCTTATACGCACCCCGTTGTCTTATTTATTCAAGGTCAAAAAATAACAACAGAAGCAGATTTTACAGATGAAAATAATACTCCCTTGCTCGGCAGAGAGGGTTTTATGAATAAGTTTGAGGACATCGTTATTAATGAGAAGAAAAAATTTGTAAGACTGTCTTTCGCATAGGATTAACGATGGAAAATAGTTTAACCTCGTTTCAAAACGAATTTTCTAATCAAAAGAATATCGAATGCGAAGAAAAGAATTACAAATAGCGTATAAAGATAAGGTTGGAGTGGAGTGGCATCAAAATCATGAATATTTATTCTACCTAAAGCAATCATTATTACCACTATTTCAATTAAAGAACACGGGGTTAATCCCCTGGCAGGCACAGTCCAATGTTTTAAAATGTAAATAGTTTCAAATTTACTATTAGGAAACAGCTTTCGGGCTGTTTTTTTGTGGAAAAATGCTAATTGCCTTCCAATAGATTTGGTTACCAGACTGGTAAGTTGAGATTATCTAATACTTGAAAGGGTCGAAATATAGTTAAATAAAATATAAATATGAAATTAAATTACTCCTCACGATTTAAGAAGAGAGTGAATAAAAAAGGTGAATATTTATCTTCGGGATCTAGAAATATTAACTTTTCTGGATTTAGTTCCTTTGGCAATCTAATTAATGAGATAAGTAAATTACTTAAAAATATTAATTCTTTTCTCCCTTGACCCAGCCATATCTTACCGTTCGGCTTTTCAGAACTATTCGTTCACGCCTCAAGGAGCGATTATCGGCGGGTCTGCGCACCACCCTTTTTTGGAAAAGAGTGGTGCTTGACACCTTTTTAAGGCTGTGTTAAGATACTTAAACGAGTTCTGCTTTGAGCGGAAATTATTCGTATTTATGAGGAAACTTTTTAAAATAGTAGTTTGTACCCGTTACGGGCCTCAATTTTCTGGTTAAAAACGATTAATTTTTCTTCTTTGGCAAATTCTCGATTGACATTTCTATTTGTAGTTTGGTCCTAATTTCGGGCCGGTAGCTTAGCTGGTAGAGCGTCGCGTTTGCATCGCGAAGGTCGAGAGTTCGAATCTCTTCCGGTCCACAAAATGACCGAAGAGATGAGAAGCAAGGTCCCCGTCAGGGGAAATCTCTTCCGGTCCACCAACTTAGCGTTTGGTCTTTAGTCTTTGGTCTTTCGTAACGGATGTTCTCCGTCAAAGACCAGAGACTAGTGACTAATAGCCCATTGTTGTTTTGTGTGTAGCGCTTGCTAGAAAAGACTCTAGCCGCTACACACTAGATAATAATGATTTGGCTCTTTGACAAGTGAGGAGAAGAATTTCCGTTTAATTTTTCTGTTAGCAATAACAGGAAATTTAACGGAATTAAAGATAATTAAATCTACTCATAATGCCGATAATGAATGCCTAGGAGATTTTGGCCGAGGAAGGACGCATATGGCGGCGATACTCATCGGGTAGGTGCCATAAACCTATGATCCGGTGGTGTCCGAATGGGGGAACCCCTCGCATTTTGCGAGAACCTAACATAAAGTTATATCAGTAATGGTATATATAGTATTAGGTGGGGAACGGTGTGAACTGAAACATCTTAGTAGCACCAGGAAAAGAAATCATATGAGATTCCGTAAGTAGCGGCGAGCGAAAGCGGAGCAGTCTAAACCCGAATTTATTCGGGGGTTGCAGGGCAGACGATATTCGATGCAGTTTTTTCTAGTAGAAGGACTTGGAATAGTCCCCCATAGAAAGTGAAAGGCTTGTAAACGAAAGAAAAGACTCCGATAGTTTGTACCTAAGTACCATGGAGCACGATAAAACTCTGTGGGAATCTGGGGCGGCCACGTTCCAAGACTAAACACCAAAATCTACCGATAGTGAACTAGTACCGTGAGGGAAAGGTGAAAAGCACCCCGGGAGGGGAATGAAATAGACCTGAAATTGTCGGCTGACAAGCAGCGAGAGTCCCGATTTATCGGGATAATCGCGTGCCTATTGAAGAATGAACCGGTGAGTTATTGATTGCAGCGTTGGTCTAAGTTACGTAACGTAACGGAGACATAGTGAAAGCGTGACCTAATTGGTCGTTAGTTGCAGTCAGTAGACCCGAAACTGGGTGAGCTATCCTTGAGCAGGGTGAGTCCCGATGAGAATCGGGAGGAGGCCCGAACCCGTATCCGTAGCAATGGGTTGGGATGACTTGAGGTTAGGGGCAATATGCCAAACGAACCCAGAGATAGCTGGTTCTCCCCGAAATATATTTTGGTATAGCGGGATACGTATAGAGCTTTGGAGGTAGAGCACTGAATGGTTCACGGCGGCGCAAGCTGTCGTAACCAATCAAACTCCGAATGCCAGAGCTTGTTGTATTCTAGTCAGACTCGTCGGGCTAAGCTGATGGGTCAAAAGGGAAACAGCCCAGACTACCAACTAAGGCCTCTAAATAAAAACTAAGTTTAGAAGGAAGTCAAGTTCCAGAGACAACCAGGAGGTTGGCTTAGAAGCAGCCATCCTTTAAAGATAGCGTAACAGCTCACTGGAGGATCGGTACTTGGCGCCGAAAATTTACCGAGGATTAAGTTTTTTGCCGAAGTTGTAGAATGCGCGTAAGCGTTTTGGTAGGGGAGCGTTCTGTTTGCAGTGAAGCTGTGCTGTAAGGCGTGGTGGAGCGGACAGAAGTGAGAATGCCGGTATGAGTAGCGAGAGTCCTGTGAGAAACAGGACCGCCGAATGCCCAAGGTTTCCTCCGCAATGTAAGTCAGCGGAGGGTTAGTCGGCCCTAAGGGTGGCCCTTAATTAAAGGGGGATAGCCCGATGGACAAGTCGTTGAAATTCGACTACAGAATATGAATATTCTGAGGGGGTAACGGAGTTGGAAGATCATATCCTGCCGCAAGGTGGGACCAAGCAGCTAGGTAGGAGTAAGCGGCAAATCCCTTATTCTGTTTCCCCGATTTAATCGGGGTTTAATCGAGCTGTGAGTGAAAGTTTCCTAGTAGTAGGGAACAAGAGTGTAAATTTCAGTTTCCAAGAAACGCCTCACTGGTCCGCCGTAAGGTGGAAAAATTCATATTTTACCGTACCAATTACCGACACAGGTGGGCTGGTCGAGTAGACTAAGGCGATCGGGAGAAAGATGTTCAAGGAACTCGGCAATAAATCTAGGCGTAACCTTTGGGAGATGCCTTACCGCGTGTAAGAACGCGGCTACAACAAAAGATTACTTAGCGACTGTTTATCTAAAACACAGGTCCCTGCAAAGCCGAAAGGCAACGTATAGGGGCTGACACCTGCCCAGTGCTGGTAAGTCAAGTATCTCTAGTGAGACAGCAATGTTCAGCTTAGGATACAAGCTCCAGTAAACGGCAGCAGTAACTATAAGAAATTGTAGTTGTAAAATTTAGCTATATGCTGGAAAATCTGTACCGCAAACGGTTGAAGTATCTGACGCTACTATGTTAAAATTAATATAGTGAAAATGCGATCAGTGCAGACAATCAGCAGGAAAGACCTTGATCGGAAAAATTTAGGCTATTTTATAGCAGGATTTGTTGAAGGAGAGGGAAGCTTTAATGTATCGCTTCGTAAAAAAAGCGACTATAAAGTTAATTGGCAAGTCGTCTTAAGTTTTAATGTTTCACAAAAAGATCCATCTATTCTTTATATCATTAAAAAAGAATTAGAATGTGGAATTATTAAGACTAGGAAAGATGGTTTGCGCTCTCTGGACACAACAAATGCTCAAGAAATAGTTGAAAAAGTTATTCCATATTTTTCTAAATACCCTTTATTATCTAAAAGTAAAATTTATAACTTTAATATTTTTTGCAAAATTTCAAAACTTGTACAAAGTGGAGAACACAAAAATATTAATGGTTTAAAAAAGATTTCTCTCTTAAGAGAAAAATTAAATAAAGGTAAGGGGCGAACAAGAAAATATGAGTATAAAGATATATTTCCGGTTAAGGAATCCTCAGAGACTATACGCTAAACTCGTTTTACAAAACGATGATGATATAGTCCGACCTCATGGGCGACCATGAGACTCTGTAGCCAATCAGAGCACGTAACAAAAGTGAACTGTTCTATGGTAACTAACTTCGTTGCCTTAGAAATCGTGTTTTAGAAATCCGACTATATGCTGGAAAAACTCATGTATCCGACAATACTAGAAATAGTGAAAATTTGATCGGTGGAGTCAATCAGCAGGAAAGACTCCGATGTATCATCGGAGAATCCCCAGAGACTATACGTCGGAGTCCCAATTGAATCGGGACAAGATATAGTCCGAACTCTATAGCGATATAGAGAGTTTAGGTAATAATTTATCTAAGATTAACAATAATGAGCGAAGTTCCTTGTCGGGCGAGTTCCGACCCGCACGAATGGTAGAACGACTAAGTAACTGTCTTGAACATCTACCCGGCGAAATTGAGATGGCTGTGAAGACGCGGCCTAATTATGCATGGACAAAAAGACCCCGGGAGCTTTACTGTAGCTTGGCATTTGAAAGTTTATTTTAATTGTTTAGAATAGGAGGGAGCTTAGGCGAAATATGAAATACCTCTCTTTGAAATAAGTGATCATTACTTTTAGCCACATAAAAATCTGGCAGAAGGACAGTGTCTGGTGGGCAGTTTAACTGGGGAAGTTGACTCCTAAAGAGTAACGGAGTCGTACAAAGGTTGGCTAGTCTTGGATGGAAATCAAGATAATAGTGCAAACGCATAAGCCAGCTTGACTGCGAGACCTACAAGTCGAGCAGGGACGAAAGTCGGTGTTAGTGATCCTGTAATGCCTAGTGGTAGGCATACAGCTTAACGGATAAAAGCTACCCCGGGGATACATTACTGTGTCCCGATTCTGTGGTAACATAGAATCAAGTATACGGCTAATAACGGTGAAGCCCTCTTGTCTGGTGGTTACAAGTCTTTCCACTACGAGGAGGCAAAGGGTAATACCGTGGGAAGTCGGAGGAATAAATGACACGAAAACAGAAAGATATCGTAATAGGAATGATTTTAGGCGATGCTTATTTGCAAAAAACAGGTAAGCAAAACGCAAGATTACGACTTGAACAAGGAATTTCTCAGAGAAATTATCTTGAATGGAAAGTAGAACAATTACAGAACTATTTTCAAAGCAAGATAAAAGTTCTTGAACGAAATAATCCTATTTGGAATAAAACATATCAATATGTTCGAATCCAATCGACAGCAAGTCCTGATTTTGGAAAATTGCAAAACATTTTTTACAACAATTCGCAAAAGATTATTCCAAAAACTATAACAACAATCTTTAAAAACCCTCTTTCTTTAGCTGTTTGGTTTATGGATGATGGATATTATTATCAAAGAGATAAAATAGCTTATCTTTATATTCCAAATTTTGATAAAGAAAGTATGAAGTATTTACTAGAAACGTTGAAACACAATTTCAGCCTTCTGCCGATACTTAAAAAGAAAAAAAGGGGATCTGTTCTAATCTTTAGTGTCATAGAAACGCAAAAATTGATAAGCTTAATAGGGAAACATATTATTCTATCAATGCGTTATAAATTACCTCTTGACCCCGTATCGACTGATCGAAAGTCGCACAACGCGACAAGTAGTGAGATAGTTATTTAACTATCACACGCCGTACCCCTGAAGTAAAAAATTTCACACTTTAGGGTGAAGATATAGTCAGTGCAGCAAGAAATTGCTGATAGGATGTAGAAATACATTTCATGAACAGGCTGATCGCATCCAAGCGTCCACAGCGACGATGCGGTTTGGCACCTCGATGTCGGCTCATCGCATCCTGGGGGTGGAGAAGCTCCCAAGGGTTGGGCTGTTCGCCCATTAAAGCGGTACGCGAGCTGGGTTCAGAACGTCGTAAGACAGTTCGGTCTCTATCCTGCATAATCGTTGAGATTTGAGGGAATTTGTCCCTAGTACGAGAGGACTGGGATGAGGGAATCCCTGGTGTGTCAGTTGTTTCTTTAAAAGAGCAACGCTGAGTAGCTATATTCCCAACCGATAACCGCTGAAAGCATCTAAGTGGGAAGCGGTCCCCAAGATAAGATCTCGTCTTATGCTTCGCATAAGAATGATGAAGGATAAGTGCTTAAGGATTAATTAATTTGATTTTTATCATTTATCATTAATAATTTGTCATTCTCATGCGGGGCATGAGGAAGACCCCTGGGAGACTACCAGGTTGATAGGCGGGCGGTGTAAGTGCGGTAACGTATTTAGCCTACCCGTACTAATGGTCAAGCAGTAGATTTAATTTTTCTTCTCTTCACTTTTGAGGGAGTCACGTCAAACGTGGCGACGTACAAAATTTATAATTTAAAAAGAGAAATTTTCTGGTGATTAGTGCGAAGTGGTAACACCTCTTCCCATTCCGAACAGAGAAGTGAAACGCTTCAGCGCCGACGATACTGGACTTGTTCCGGGACAATAAGTCATCGCCAGAAGATTTCTCTTTTTAAATTTGTGGGGCTTGCAATAGGTTTAACAGGTAATTATAGGTTTTACGCAGATAACTTTGTCTATCTATTTTTACATTTTTAATTTCCAAAATTTCCGGTGCGTCTTTTTTTACTTCTAAGTTAAGATTTTCAACTTTCTGTTTAAGAAAAAAAATAAATACTTTTCCGGGTGGGGACTTAAATTCTTTATATTTAAACTTTTGGGCAAGAAAACTGACGTTAGGAGTTTTTAGATCGCAATTTAGGCATGAATAAACGTAATAATTGATGTTATTAAAATTATTTACGGGTAATTTAATTCGTTTTACGTTTTGATAAAATTGGTATTGCAAAAGATCTTCATCGATTACAGAATCCGGATTTATTGCTAAAGTATCGTAGGGAAAAAAATACGGACTAATGCTTTTTGCCAGGTTATATCTAAAGAGGTTAGATAAATTTTGCTCGGTTTTCCAATTTTCTATCCGCAAAACAAAAATAATGCTAAAAACCAAAATTCCCGCTAAAAGAAAATATGATTTTTTTATCTTTTCATAAACGATGTGGGCAGAACCAAGTGCTATAAAGGGAACTAATAAATAAATCCAAAACGGATGCCCAAAAGATCCCTCCGGGAATAAAAGAATGTGGGTTATTGCAACGGCAAAAAAAGCAAAGAGTAAAAGATCAAAATTGTCCAGTTTTTTTCTAAGCAACTTTTTAACAAAATAATAAATGTAAATTCCGCTAAGTAAAGTAAAAACAGGATTTAAATAAACAATAAATCTTATCCAAAGTACTGCTCCCCAAAGAAGAGGCCAAAAGGGGAGGGAAAGAAGCCTTCCTACGCTTCTATTTAAAATAGCATCGGTAACATTTCCCAAACTTCCTAAAACGAGATAGGCATAGAAGATAAAAAATATTGCGGTTATGGTTGAGGTTAAAACAAGTAAAATACCCTCCTTTTTTTTGTTATTTTTCATCATTAAAGGAAATAAAAACGGGGTAAAATAAGTCATTGCCCAATCGGACAAGGTCCCTAAAACTACGCAAACCAGGGCAGAATAAAAAAAGATCTTACGGTTGCTCTTAACGTATTTAAAGCAAAAAAATCCGGTAGAAATTACAAAAAGAAGAGTCCAGGCACCTATATAATGAATCATCCTTCCGAAAGCAGTTGTTGCAGGAATTAAAACGGCAATTGTTAGAACTAAAATTCCAAAATTTGTTTTTTTAGCTTCTTTACCAAGTAAAAAAATCATAACTAGTCCTAAGAAAGCGGGGATTATCGCCGAAAGTCTGCCAATCCAAAAATCATAGCCCAAGACTTTATAGATAAAACTCATAAAAACGGTCATAAAAATTGGGTGGTGAAAATAGATTAATGGTTTTGCGGGAAGGTTTTTAGAAAGCGTAACAATTGCAGAAAATTTTGTGTTCAAAAGCCCCCAATTATTGTAGTTTCTGGCAACAAGCGAAAATACATTTTGGTCTGTTGCATTCGGTCCGACAAAGGGCATGTTGACGTACCGGGTAAAAAGATAAACAGAAAACAATAAACAGAAAACAATAAGCAAAATCTTTAGATAGTTGGGCTTCATGGCTTTAATTTTAGCATACTTAAAAAATGGAGATATTTTTCGGGATAAATCCTAAGATGCTTTAAATATTTATTTTTTAGTTATTCTTAAGAATCCCTTCGTTTTTCGGAGTTTCTAATTTTTTTAAAGCTTTTTCTTCGATTTGTCTTATTCTCTCCCTGCTGATACCAAATTTATCAGAGATTTCCTGAAGAGTTCTAGATTTTTCTCCTTTTAGGCCAAACCTAAGTTCGATAATTCTTCTCTCCCTGTAAGATAGAGTTTCTTCCAAAATGGTGCTTAAGTCTCTTCTTCTCTGATTAGCAGCAATAGTTTCTATAAGATCCGGATTCTTAAAGTCTTCAAGAAAATCTTCAAATTCAGAGTCTTTGTTGTCTCCAACTTTTGCATGAAGAGAAACCGTTCTACTTCTTTCATCAGCCTGCGTAGCCTCTCTTACTTCTGACTCATTCCATCCTAGCTCATCGGCCATTTCTGCTATTGTTAATTCATCTCCGTTACTTTTTGCTTTAAACCTCTTAGTTTTCTCAATCTTATTTATTTTTTCAACCATATGTACAGGGACTCTAATACCTCTTTCCTTATCTGCAATCGCGCGGGTAATTGTTTGTTTGATCCACCAGGTTGCATAAGTAGAAAATTTATGCCCCCGTCTCCAATCAAACTTTTCAACAGCCCTAATAAGTCCAAAACTTCCTTCTTGAATTAGATCCAATAATCCCATGCTCTCGCAATGATAACGTTTTGCAATAGAGACGACTAATCTTAGATTTGATTCTGTTAATTCATGTTTTGCCTTTATGTCTTTTGCTTCTATTTTTTTGGCAAGATCAATCTCTTGAACAGCTGTTAGTAGGGGGTGTTGTCCTATTTCTTTAAGATATTGTTTAATAGAGTCTACGACAACAGTTGTATCGTATTCGTAAACAATTTCTCTCTCTCCGTTATTGTGATACAAGATCATATGGGTCGCATCATGAAAAATTACTTCTGCTAATTCAGCTTCTTCTTTCAGCTCCTCATCGGTCGGTTCGAGTTCTTCTTTCTTTTGAATTTCTGATTCTTTGATCTCATTAAAACTCTCAATTCCTAAATCTGTTCCTTCGGAATCATGTTTTTGGGGAATAGGGAATACTTTAACTTCCTGTCCGATTTTGCCGTTTCCGTTTCTGCAGTGGTTACTCTCGGGAGATTTTTGCTTTACAGCTGAATTTTTCGGAGCGGTCTCGGAAATTAATACAGATATGTGGTCCGGATTGCCGCTCTCGTTTACTTCTTCAGGATAACGTTTTAAATATTCTTGCAATTTTTCTCTTCTTCCGGCCAAAGCGAGTAATCCAATTTTTCTTAAGACAGAAATTTTTGCCAGAGGAATTTCAAGTTTTTCTGCAATTTCCTTAAATGATAGTTGTTGTATTTCGCGATATTCAATAACGCCTCTAATGTTATCCGGTAGTGAAAGAAAACAACTTCTTACCTCTTCGCTAGGAAGTAGTAAACTATCATTTCCTGCCAAGCTATCTAAAATGGCTATTCTTTCGAGATCTGTGACACGGTTTCTTGGAAGTTTTTCTCCGTCTTTAAAATATGACCCGTTTCCTTCCGGAAAGGGATAAAAAGGTTTTAAACAAGGTATTTCTTTCTCTGTCATGATATATCCTATAATATACACTTTTTGAGTTAATTTTTCAAGTGGTTTAAGAAAATGCTGAAATAATCTGCAGATTGATCATGCGGCGAAGTAGTTATAATTTTTTGGCAACAATAACGTAGTGGGTGAATAGGTCAGCCGGTCCAAAATAAAATTCAATAAGTTTAAATCCGGAAGCGTCCAATATTTCTTCAACATGTTTTTTAGATCTTGCCAGAGATATTTCTTCGGGATGAAGCCTAATGTTTTTTCTTAAAATATTATTAAAAATAAAATGGAGAGAATTTAAAAACATAACTGTTAAGCCAAATTTTGGAGGCCAAAAGAGGACAATTTTACCGTTTGTTTTTAAAATCCTTCTAAATTCTTTTAATATTTTAATGTTTTCTTCTTTGGTAAAATGCTCCATAACGCCTAGGTTATAAATACCATCAAAAGTTGCCGGTGCAACCGGAACATTAAAAATACTGGCTTGGATCAATTTTGCCTTTTCTCCGTGGGTAAGTTTATAAAGCTTAATTGCTTCCTTAGAGAGATCTAAAGCGGTAATTTTATAGCTATTTATAATATCTTCGTCTACTTGCCCTGTTCCTGCACCCGCATGTAAAAGGCTTGCTCCTTTTCTAAAATTTTTTTCTATAAAGGTATTTAAAACTTTTCTTATAATCAGTTGCCTGTAGAGTTTTGCAATTACCCTGTAAGCTGCTTGGGATTTGGTTTTTTCCTTTTTCCAATAACTGTCCCATTCCTTTTGTTCCTTAATTCTTTTTGTTTTTGTCATTTGGAAATTATAAGTGATTTTTTAAAAAAAATCACTAGCAGATATAAAATAAACTTGCGGTTAGTTTGCTTAGGTGGTATACTGATTTTATCTTAAGGAAAGGCAAAAATATAAAATCAAATATCAAAAATCAAATATCAAAAATGAGGGAATAAAAACTAGCAGTCCCCAGAGGGTCTCGTTTGCTAAATTTGCAGTGGTTAAGGCTACGTCAATGGCCGATTTAATGAAATCGACAAAATCTACTTTTATATCTCCTAAAAAAGGTGAAAGTCTGGAAGGAACGATTACAAAACTAAATACTTACGAAATCCTGGTAGACATTGGAGCAAAAACAGAAGCCGTGGTCTTAGAAAAAGACAAAAGACTTCTCCGAAACATAATGGGCATTTTAAAAGTCGGGGATAACGTTACGGTTTCGGTTTTAAATCCCGAGTCGGAATTTGGAAATCCGGTAGTTTCCTTAAGAAGATTTATGGAAGATAAGGTTTGGGATAAATTAAATGAATTACAAAAATCCCAAAAAGTAATCGAAGCAACAATTACAGAAGTGACCAGAGGAGGTTTTATTGTTACCGCAGATGACGCTCAGGGATTTCTGCCAAATTCACAGGCATCGTTTTTAGAAACCGGACAAGCTCCTCTAGGAAAAAAAGTCGCAGTTAATGTTTTAGAGTTAAGCAGGCTCCAGCATAAAATAATTTTTTCCCAAAAAGCGGGACAATCTATAGAGTTTGAAAAAGAAATAGGGGAACTAAAGCCCGAACAAAAAATTACATCAACTATTTCCAATATTACAACATTTGGTGTATTTGTTTCATTGCAGGGAAAGACGCATTTAATAGAAGGATTAATCCATATCTCGGAAATATCCTGGGAAAAACTTGTGGAAGTACCAAAGGAATTTAAAGCAGGGGAAAAAATTGAAACGGTTATTATTGGCTTTGATAAAAAGGCAGCAAGGGTAAATCTTTCCTTGAGAAGGTTAACCAAAGATCCTTTTGAAAAAGAAATGAGCAAATTTGAACCGGATAAAAAAGTATCTGCTTCTGTCTCCGAAGTTACGGCAAACGGAGTCTTATTTGATCTTGGAAACGGCATAGAAGGGATTATTAAAAAAGAAAAAGTTCCTCCAAATGTAACATACAAGGAAGGTCAAACGGTTTCCTTAACAGTTTCTATGGTCGATAAAAAAAGACGTAAAGTAATTCTTACTCCGATTTTAATGGAAAAGCCAATCGGATACCGATAAACTAAAAACTAATAACTTAGAACTAAAAAGAAATTGTTTTTAGCTATTAGCTTTTAGTTATTAGTTACTATGAAATCTTCAATTTCATTTGTCTGCCAGGAATGCGGATATGAATCCGCGCAGTGGATGGGTAAGTGTCCGGAATGTAACGAGTGGAACTCCTTAAAAGAATTCAGAATCAAGAATTCAGAATCAAGAATTAAGGGAGAAAAATTAAAACCCCAAACACCAATAGTTCCAAAAACTCTCAAAGACGTAATTTATCAGGAAAAAAGCAGGCTAAAAACAGGTTTTTTAGAAGCAGATGGTGTTTTAGGTGGAGGAATTGTGCCCGGAAGCGTGGTTCTTTTGGCCGGCGATCCGGGAATTGGAAAATCAACTCTTCTCTTGCAAATGGCCCTAAACATTTCAAATGGGACAAGAGAGACAAAGGGGTCAAAAGGGGCAAAAAAAACATCTGGAGCCTCTGTCTCTCCTGTCTCCTCCGGAACTTCAGTCTTGTATATCAGTGGGGAGGAATCGGAGCAGCAAATTAAATTACGTGCAAACAGAATTGGAGATGGTAGTAAAAACGATAACCTTTTGCTTTTATCTCTCACTGATACGGATGCTGTGGTTTCGGTAGTCGAAGAAATAAAGCCGGATTTGGTAATTGTTGATTCAATTCAAACTATGGAATCGGAGGGATTAGGAGGATTAAGCGGCAGTGTCGGGCAAGTTAGATATGCTACTTCGGCGTTTATCAAAGTTGCAAAATCACTTAATATTCCGTTTATTCTCGTCGGTCACGTTACTAAAGGAGGAATGGTGGCAGGGCCAATGGTTTTGTCACATATGGTAGACACGGTTTTATTTTTGGAAGGAGAAAAAAACACCGGGACCAGGATTTTAAGAAGTTTAAAAAACCGCTTCGGACCTGTGGACGAAGTAGGTGTATTTACTATGCAGGGAGAGGGAATGAAAGAAATCAAAAATCCCGAGCAAATCTTTTTAAGTGAGCAATCGGCGGATGCATCCGGTTCGGTTTTAACCGTCACTTTGGAGGGGACAAGGGCATTTTTAGTAGAAATTCAGGCACTTGCAGTATATTCAAAATTGCCTATGCCCAGAAGAGTGGCATCGGGAATAGATTACAAAAGATTGGAGCTGCTGCTTGCGGTTTTACAAAAACACTGCAGACTTCCCGTAGACACAATGGATATTTTTGTTAATGTTGCAGGAGGTCTTAAGCTTTCCGATCCGGCAGCTGATCTGGGAATTTGTCTTGCGGTTTACTCGAGTCTTAAAAACGTGCCGCTTAAAAAGACAATTGGAATTGCAGAAGTTGGTTTATTGGGGGAATTAAGAAGCGTAAACATGATTGAAAAGCGTATAAAACAAGCAAAAAAGCTCGGTTTTAAAAACATAATAACAGCAGAAACACAAAGGTCTTTAAACAATGTCCTTAGGACACTAGGATAGGCCCAGGGTGCATTATTTGTTAAGTTATGGCAAACAGTAAGGTTGTGAAAAAAGAATCCTCCGGCTGGCGGACAAAAACGGATAGGTTTTCGGCTTTTTCGCCTAAAGTAATCGCAATGATTGCAGAAGAGGTTGTTAAGAGGCTGCCTAAAAGACAAAACCCGGGAAAAAAGAAGAAAAAGAAAAACAAAAAGCTGGAAAATCCGATTTTTCTAGATACATCCGCAATTATTGATGGAAGAATCTTCGAAATTATAAACCTCAAGATTTTTAATGGGACATTTGTGATTTTAGAAAGCATACTGTTGGAATTAAAACACATTGCCGATTCTCAAGATCTAGTTAAAAGAGAGCGGGGAAGAAAAGGACTTGAGCTTTTAGAAAAACTTAAAAAAGTAAGGGGAATAAAAACAGTGTTTTTATCCGATGAACACGAGAAAAATTTGGAACTAGACAAAATTAAAGAAGTAGACGAAAGGCTTATTAAAGCAAGTAAAATCAACAAGGGTAAAATTATAACTTGTGACTATAACCTGGAAAAAAAAGCTACAATTAGCGGAATTGCCGCAATAAATGTTAATACCTTAGCGAACGTACTAAAAGTACGAGCTATTCCCGGAGAATCTTTTGAAATAAAGCTTTTGCATAAAGGAAAAGACATAACTCAGGGTGTCGGATACCTAGACGACGGAACAATGATTGTGGTAGAAAATTCTAGTGCCGAAGTGGGGCATACTGTAGACATTGTTGTTTCAAGAGTAATTCAAACAACTGCAGGAAGAATCCTCTTTGCTAAAAAGATCCGCTAGCTTCAGCAACTAGCCACTAGCCTTCAGTAATCAGTTTCAAAATTAACTAAGCGCTAGGTGCTAGTTGCTAGTTACTGACTTCATAAACTTAAAAGAGGTAGGGGAGCCTGCCCAACTCTCCTACCTCTTTTAAAACTATAAACTTTTTCTAAAATTAGCAATTTTGCTTCAATTTGTTTTCCTTAAAATATCAAACGGTATCAATTAAATCGTCAATTTTTAGCCTCGCTAATTTTACTTGACAAGATTTTTTAATTTTGATATTTAATCAACAAGGCATATAGTTTTATTCCTGCCTAAGGAACTATCTGCCCTTTTTCCAAGAGCATTGCTTATCGTACCTGAAATTATTGATCCGTGTAACGAAAGCGATGCTCTTTTTTATTTATAATCGCGTCAAACGCGACTAAAGAAATGCTACCGGGATATTAAGCCCTTTTTCCACTAATTTTTTAAATTGTTCTTTACCTTGTTTTAAAAGCAAATCCTCTTTGTAATCGGATAAACTTTTTCTAACATGCTTCTTGTTAAATTTAAAAAAACTTAGTTTCATACTTAGCCCAATTCTAACATAGCTTGTCAAGTATTGTCAAGCCTATAGCAAAAATACACCCAAAAAGTGGCAGACTTATAGTCTTTTTACAAAAGAAAAGACTGCAAAATCAAGCTAATCAAGATATTATAAAAAGATGTGGATAACTT
>Ga0210005_1000238_pt1 | contig 48213 bp, 47 predicted proteins | sample CryGey02umfilter_3_FD_183961 | JGI IMG/M metagenome (GOLD analysis project Ga0210005, IMG submission 183961) | Groundwater microbial communities from aquifer in Utah, USA - Crystal Geyser 4/9/14 0.2 um filter (SPAdes) (version 3) | ecosystem: Environmental > Aquatic > Deep subsurface >... | reverse complement strand
ACTCTTTCGGAGGCTCAAAGGCTATCGTCGTATCTTCAGTCGCTTTGAAAAGCTCGACATCATGTTCATTGGCTTTATTCTTTTCGTGCTTATCGTGGAGGGTCTTAAATAGTGTTAACACGCCCTAAGTGTAACCGTAGTATTGTTAATGGTAACGTCATCGCTAGAAGTTGGAACAGCATCTCCACTCCAGTTTGTCGCAGATTCCCACAAACCATTTCCCGCACCTCCATCCCAACTAATGCTATCAGCCAAAGCAGAAGACGAAAGACAAAATACCACAATAAAACCAAATGAGAGTGTAAGCAATTTTCTCTTTAGCATCTGAAAAGACGAAGGGTGTCTCTGTAAAAAATTTGAGTGGCATTTTCTCATGAACTTTCCATCCCCCTACTTTTCTCAAAAGTTCTGAAATGACTCAGGAAAGTATACTTCATCCAAGCTCCAAAATGAACATGTCTTTTCTTATTTTGATCTTTTTGTTTCACATTTGAGGAATTAATGATTACAAATTTATCATTTTGATAACTTAATGGTAAAACCGTATAAAAATCAGGGGGCTAGGCTTAGGGGAAAGAATGCACTCCCGCTAGAAAAGGTGGGGACTAAAGTCAGCATTGAAAAAAAAGAAGAGCGCTTATTTGCTCTGGAGATACTCCTCCGTGAGTTTTTTTGCGAGTTCTACTCCAGGCTGGTTGAAGGGATTGATGTCATGAAGAGCACCCGAAAGTGCCGTGGCCATTTCATACACCATAAACAGTCCGCCAAGGCTTTTGGCATCTAGCCTTGCCAGCTTCACACATATATTAGGGCGGTCAACTTTTCGCAAAGCCTCTGCTACCGCCATTTGCTGGGCATGAAGAATTTCTGAAAGCTTTTTTCCTTCAAGAGGAAGTGAAAATGGTGAGATGTTTTTTATTTGTGTTTCTTCCACTGCAAACTGTTCAAGCTTGAAAAACGTAAACACTTTGTCGTTTGGCCCCTCCATAAACAATTGCAATTGCGAATGCTGGTCGGTAGCACCTAAGGCTTTGAGTGGAGTTTGCCCTTTCCCTTCTTTGCCCAAACTTTCTGCCCACAGTTGAATATACCAATCTGCAAACAACGAAAGCTTATCGGTATACGGAAATAAAACTGAAATGTGTTTTTGTTTTTTGGTATTCAGCAAAAAATGAATGCGCGCTACGTTACACGCATCGTACGCATACTCTTGCTGCGCATAATCTGCTCCGTCAAGCAACGCATCAATGTCAACACCCGCAACTGCAGCGGGGAGAAGCCCCACCGGCGAGAGCACGGAAAATCTTCCCCCCAATTGGCTGGGCACAACAAACGAACGAAGCTGATGTTCATCTGCAAATGCACGCAATTTTCCTTGCCTTGCATCGGTGCAGAGCAGCACATGTTCTTTCCATTCTGCTGGAAGTTTCGTTTGCAACTGTTGCATTACCAAAAGTAATTGCGAAATGGTTTCAGTAGTTCCACCTGATTTTGAAACCACATAAAAACACGTTTTCTTGAGATCGAGTTTATGCAGCAAAGGATAAAAAGTAGATGGATCAATGTTATCGCACACCACAACACGAGTTGATACAGATGAAAACAAAGCATCGTTATCAGTTAATGCTGAAAGCAAACATTTTGTACCAAGCGCTGATCCGCCAATACCAAGAACTACAAGCGTGCTGAATTTTTCTCGTACTTTTGTTGCAATACGTTTTATTTCGGCCAGTTCATCACGTTCATGAGGCGCGCGAAGAAAAGAAGCCTCTCCACTTTTTTCCCAGACTTGTAATTGTTGTTGCGCTTTGGAAAGTTCCACTTCACTTACTTGCCATTCAGCTTGGCTGATCCCATGCGCTTCGCCCACGTGTTCTGCAAAAATATTCTTGATGTCGAATTGAATCATGTTTCACCTTTAGGATGTTTTGTGTTCGGTTTTTTTCATTTCGTTGTCCATGATTGTCATCCTGAGTGAAACGAAGGATCTCCTTAAAATGACATAGATTCTTCGCATACGCTCAGAATGACAGCACGTTAGGAGAGGAGGAAAATCACAACATATTTTTAAGTGACGCGATTTCTTTAGCATTCAAAAAACGCCAAGCGCCTTTTTTGAGGCGTCCAATTTTGAGTGAGCCCACTGCAATGCGGCGAAGACGAATCACCGGATGGCCAACGGCATCGCACATGCAGCGAAGCTGACGGTTTTTTCCTTCTCGAATAGAAACTTCAATCCAAGAATGTTCTTCCCCTTCTCGTACTGACGAAACTTTTGCCGGTAGAGTTTTTCCATCTTCAAGCTCAACACCTTGGCGCAACTCATCTAATGTATGTCTGCTAGGCTTTCCCGAGACTTTGATTTGATAGGTTTTCCAGAACTCATGCTTTGGATGCGTGAGGTGTTGGATAAAATCACCATCATCCGAAAGCAACAACAAGCCTTCAGTTTCGAAATCTAACCTGCCCACAGAATTGAGCGAGTTTTTAAATTTAGAAAGATGATCCCAAATAGTATTTCTTCCTTTTGGATCTGATTTTGTCACCAGACAAAGTGGTGGTTTGTAAAAAGCAACGTAGGTAAACCGCTTAGGCAACGTTAAATTTCTGCCGTCGAGTTTTACGTGATCTTTGCTGGGATCAACTTGAGTTGCCAATTTGGTAATGACGGCACCGTTTAAAATAACGCGGCCTTTTTCAATGGCTTCATCAGCTGCTCTGCGCGACAACTCAGTGGTAAGAGCTATCAGACGGTTCAGTCTCATCGTTTGCGGCAGATTCATCTTCGGCATGGGAATGTGTTGATTCCGCTTCTGATGCGACGGAGTACTCTTCTTCTTGGGCTGATAAACTCTGTTCTTCATGACTTTGTTTTCCACTTTTTTCTTCCCCCTCGTCATCGAGTTTAACATCCTTGAATTGTTCCTTTACTACGGGATGTGTAAAAATGTCTTTTTCGAGTAAGCGCACAGATTTTAACGTATAATCAAGATCTGCAATGGCTTCTTCATCTTCTTCTTCACTTATTTCTAATTGCGAAATCACTTCGGTTTCTTCTTCACCTTGCTCAATCACTTCGGTTTGCTCTTCATCATCGTCACCATCACCTGATAGCAGCTCCATTTGCCGTCCGGTGCCTTCTTCGGTGAGCACTTGTTTCTTCTGCATTATTTCTTGAATTTCAGAAAGACTTGGCAAGGCTTTTAAATCGGAAAGATCAAATAATTCCAAAAATGTTTTAGTGGTTCCATACAACAACGGCTGACCCGCTTCGTCGCGCTTACCCACAATTTTCACCAAGTCTTTTTCAAGTAAAGTTTTGATGACACCGCCAGAATCAACTCCGCGCACATCTTCAATTTCTGAACGAATACAAGGCTGCTGATAAGCAATGATAGCAAGGGTTTCCAAGGCAGCTGGTGAAAGCCTTGTTGGCTTTGGAAGATTTAAACGCTTCAAGGCATCGGCACATTTTTCTTTTGAACGAAACTGGTATCCACCTGCAATTTTTTTGAACTGAATCCCTCGCGCTGGATTTTCATTGTAACTTTGCTCAAGCTCATCCAACACTTCTTTCACTTCATCTCTTGAAACACCTTGATCTTCCAAAAGATCGGCAAGGCGTCTGTCGCTTAAAGGTTCTTCGGAAACAAAAATATAGGCCTCAATCAGAGAACAGAGTTCTTGCTTTTCCATTTAGCTTTCCTCACTTTTTACGGAACCATATTCATCAACTTGAATTTTCATTCGCTCTTCTTCAGAAATTTTTTCAACTGAACCACGAAGGTAAATAGTGCCGCCGCGTTCAATTTGGTAGAGCTTAATCATTTTAAGACGGCACATTTCCAACAACGATAAAAAAGTAATGATGACATCGTACACATCAAACACATCGGTTAAAATTTCTTCCATAGTGGTGGTGGCATCTTTTTGAATGCGATCCATCAGCTGATAAATGCGAGCATTGACGCTAATGCGATCGAGTCCAACGCCGTGAAATTTTTTCTCGGGGACACGCGCAATAAGTTTTCCAAACGCCTCAAGCAATTCGTAAATATCAACTTCGAGTGGACCATCATGCGTGGGCTTCACTCTTTCAGGACTTTGCGGAAGAAAAACATCGCGACCAAGCTGGGCGCGGCCTTCCAGCTGATTGCCAGCTTCTTTATATTTTTGATACTCCAGCAAACGTTCCACAAGACTTGCGCGTGGATCATTGCCTTCATCTTCAAGCACACCCTGCTCTTCAATGGGAAGCAACAAGCGCGATTTGATGTGCGCCAGTTCAGAAGCCATCAGCAAAAACTCACCCGCAAAATCAATATCGATGTCTTTAATCTCTTCGATGTACTTCATATACTCTTCAAGTACGAAGGTGATGGGAATGTTGTAGACATCGATGTCATTTTTTTTGATGAGGTGAAGCAAGATATCCAGCGGACCTTCGAAAGCATCTAAATTGACGCGGTAATCTTGAGCAAATTGAGTAGCTTCCATAGTTTCCTCTTAACACTAGGTGTAGTGAAGTCCCACCTTTTCTTTCACTTTTTCTAATGTGGCTTCTGCGCTTTCACTTGCCTGCTTTGAGCCAGCGCTAAGCATTTGAAGCAACTCTGCTTCTTTTCCGTCCCACTTTTTACGCTCTTCCCGTATGGGATTCCAGAACTTCAGCGCATTGGCAATACATTTCTTTTTGCAGTCCACACAGCCAATTTTGGCACTTCTGCAATCGGCATCTACTTCGGCGCGTTCTTCATCTGGTGTAAAAAGACGATGATAATCATAGAGCCGGCACTTGTCCGGATCTCCAGGATCTGCGCGTCTTTGCCGTGCAGGGTCTGTGATGGTGGCCATCACTTTTTTACTCATCTCTGTTTCGTCATCAGCAATGTAGATGGCATTGCCAAAACTTTTCGACATCTTTCTGCCGTCGATGCCAGGCACTCGAGGAGTTTTGGTAAGCAACGCTTCAGGTTCCACAAAAATATTTTCAGCCTTCAAGACAAAGTGAAAACGCCTGATAATTTCTCGCGACAACTCAATATGCGCTAGCTGATCTTCACCCACCGGAACACAAGCCGCACCATAAAGCGCCACATCAGCCGTTTGCAAAACAGGATAGCCCAAGAAACCGTAGGTATCCAAATCTTTGCCTTCCATTTGCAGCTTCATGTCTTTGTAGGATGGAACACGTTGCAACCACGAAAGCGGCGTAATCATAGAGAGGATAAGGTGAAGCTCGGCATGTGCTGTTACAAACGATTGCAAAAAGAGAGTAGATTTTTTGGGATCAATGCCCACAGCCAGCCAGTCTTTCAGCACTTCTTTCACATTGCTTTGAATGTCACTCACATCTTCATAAGCTGTAGTAAGGGCATGCCAGTCGGCGATAAAAAAGAAGCAGTCAAATTTTTCTTGAAGCTCAACCCAATTCTTAAGTGCACCAAAATAATTTCCCCAATGCAATTTTCCGGTTGGCCGCATGCCACTGACAAGTCGTTTTTTCTTCATTCTCTTCCCATCTCTTTTTTAAGGTAACATCCACTTCGCCACCACGAAAACTGGAATCAGCACATAGCGCAATAAACCTGCAATAAAAAGGACTAACAAAATAACCATTCCATATCGTGAAAACTGATCAAAGCCGTGCACCATGCGTTCTGGAAGCAGGCCTCTTAGCACAGCACTGCCATCTAAGGGAAAGAAAGGCAGCATGTTGAAGGCAGCAAACAAGAGATTGATGATCACTCCCATTTCTAAGATAGATTTAATGCCAATGAGAACCGAAAAAGAAGTTGTGCCAGATTCAGGAAACGTTGAAAAAACTTGCGGAATCAAGGCCAAAAGCGCCCAAGACAAAGCTGCGCAAACACTTGCCACAACGATGTTTGAAAGCGGTCCAACCGCTGCAATCCACAAGTGATCTTTACGCGGATTTTTGAGTCTATTTCCATTTACCGGAACAGGCTTTCCCCATCCGATAATCGGAAAACCGGTCAAAATCCCAAAAATGGGCAAGAAGGCAGTTCCAATCACATCCATGTGCGGCAGCGGATTCAACGTAACGCGGCCCAAGTCTTTTGCCGTACTATCGCCAAAACGATTGGACATCCATGCATGTGCCGTTTCATGAACAGAAAGCGAAAACAAAAAAAGCGGATAAAAGAGGAACAATTGTATGATTCTATCGTGCATAGGCTGCAGGGTTTACGGTTAAGCACTTGATTTGTCAATGCTTCTCGTCTGCGGGAGAAAGGCCTTCTCACCCGCGTGGATGGAATTTTTTGTGGAGGGCTTTTATGTGTTTCTTGGAGACGTGAGTGTAGATTTGCGTGCTAGCGATATCGGCGTGGCCCAAGAGCAATTGGAGCGAGCGCAAGTCGGCTCCGTTTTCCATCATGTGTGTTGCGAACGAGTGCCGCAAGATGTGAGGTGTAACGCGTTTTGTGATGCCCGCAAGCTTTGCATATTTTTTTACCAACATCCACAAACGTTGACGAGTTAAGGTTTTCCCGCCTCTTCCTACAAACACCGCATTGGTGCTTTTGCCCTTCAAGAGTTGTGGCCTCTCTTTTTCCAAATAGGCCTGCAGGGCTTTGATGGACTCTGAACCCAAAGGCACAAAACGCTCTTTGTTGCCTTTTCCTGTTGGCCTCGCCCATCCCGACTGAAAATCAATTTGCTCCAGCGAAAGGTTCACCATTTCTGAAATACGCATGCCACTGGCGTAGAACACCTGAAGAAGTGCAGCATCCCGCAAACCCAGGTGGGATCTGGTGTCTGGAGCATTGAGTAATGAATCGACTAGATCTGGCGACAAAATTTCTGGAATCTTAAAAAGAAGTTTTGGCGACTCCAAAAACTGGGCGGGATCGTGTTGCAAAACAGAAGTATAGCGCAAAAACTGAAAAAAACTTTTCAGCGACGAGAGAATGCGCGCTTGCGATCTGGCTGAAATATTTTTTTTATGCAAGCTCAGCAAAAAAGCCAAAAGATGTTCGCTTCCAATTTCTTTTGGCGAAGTAAGTTTGTAGGAAGAAAGCACCGTGATAAAATCAGCAATGTCTTTTGAATAAGCAAGAATGGTATTCTGTGAAAATCTTTTCTCCAGCTTGAGGTAATCCACAAAATCATCCAAAAGCTGATCAAAGCTCAATACAAGTTGTTCTTGCTTTTGCGTCATCATCACCCCAAGGGAATCGTGCTTGAACTTTGAACAGGCCTACTATATCACAACGCTATGAAAACAATAAAATCATTTAGAGATGGATTGGCCTATTTTTTCAAAGGTTTTCATTATTTTGCCAAGCACAAAAAACTTTTTCTCTACGCCATTATTCCTACGCTTATCAATCTTGCTCTCATGAGTGTGCTCATTAGCTACTTCACCGATTTTTTCAACACGGCTTATCATATTTTGATCGACCTTTTGCCTTCATTCAACGTGAACATCGAAACCGCTTGGCTTGCACATTTGCTGTCGGCACTCATTTGGTTTGCAAAACAAATCATAAAACTTTTGATTTTGCTTTTGAGCATTCTTTTCCTCTTTTTGTTTTTTTATATGGCTGGACTTATTCTTTCATCACCATTCAATGATGCTCTATCAGAAAAAGTGGAAGAAATTGAACGCGGAAAAAATGAAACGCCCTTTTCTTGGGAACGGCTCGCCATCGACTCTCTAAGAGCCATCAAAAATGAAAACATTAAAACAGTAATCTTTTTGCTTATTCCACTGGTTTTGCTGCTGATTGCTTTTATTCCAGTATTGGGTTCCCTTCTCTATCCCTTTATTACCGCTGCTTTCTCGTCATTTGATTTTGGGTTTACGTATGTCGATTTGCCCATGGCGCGAAAAGGGTATCCTCTTAAACAGCGTCTCTCTTTTTCACTTCAGCACAAGTGGAGCATTATGGGTTTTGGCTCGTTTCTGCTCATTCCTTTTCTCAATTTTTTCCTCATGCCTGCTATGGTGGTGGGAGGAACACTTCTGTTTCTGGAACTTTCCGAAACAGATCAGCCTTGACAAAAACAGCAAAGCTTGGTTTTCGCTGCCAAGATGATTTGCCCTCGCTTTCACGAAAAAACTTCCAAAGAACGCAAAGAGCAGCTTTACTGCTATCCTGCCGGCCTCGATATTTCACCTTCCAAAAAAGTGATTGTTGAAATTGGACCTGGACGTGGTGATTTTTTGTGGCATCTCAGCAAAAGCAACCCTGATGCGATTGTGGTGGCAGTTGAAATAAAAGGGAAACGCAGCGCAAAACTCATTACAAGAAGTCAGCAACGAAAACTTGATAATATTGTGATTGTGCAAGGAAATGCGAAACAGGCCTTACCCGCATTTTTTCCATTAGAATCTATTTCTGAATTACACGTAAACTTTCCTGATCCATGGCCAAAAACAAAACACAGAAGCAATAGACTGTTGCAAAGAGATTTTTTATTGAGCTGCATTGAACGGTTGAAGAAAGAGGGAGAATTCTTTTTTGCTACCGATTACGAAGACTATGCAAAATCAGTTGCAAAACTTGTGAGCACCCTTCCAGCATTTAAAACTTACTACGAAGAGCGCATCGTCCAAGAAGCAGAGCACGCCTTTCCTACTTTCTTCTTTGAAAAGTGGAAGCAAATGGGCCGCAGTTTTTATTATCAGCGCTATCGAAAAGTGTGACGGCAATTCTCCCCTCTTAAATTAAGAGGGGCTGGGGGAGTTATGATTTTCGAGTGTGAAAAAACAATAACCCCACCTAACCTCCCCTTAATCTAAGGGGAGGGATAAAAACTTTTCATCACGGTAAAACGTTTTCATTTTCTTCATTCAACTTCGGCAAAAGTTTTAGCGCTTCATACATATTTCTCTCGAGCCTGTCTGGATCGTAAGCGGTTACCACAAGGTCTTCGTAGACAGTTCCATCTGGAGAAAGAAGTAAAACGGTTGGCCATCCTACTACTTTATATTTATCGATCACGCGTTTCACTTCTTCTGTTTCAGTGGTGGCATCAACGCGGATCATCACAAACTTTTCACTTAAGCTTGCAATGTCCGAACGTGAGAAAAACTTTTTTTCCAATGCCAAACAAGGAGGACACCAATCGGCGTAGAAATCAATGACAATGGGCTTTTGCAAGTCGCGCGCTAATTGCAAACCTTCTTGCTCTGAAGAAATCCAATGCACCATTTGCACTTGAGTTTGTCCAAAAAAACGGTTCGGAGTATAACCAACAAGCACTCCAAAATAGTACAATGCTGGCAACAGCAAAATCAGTCCCAGAAGCCTTTTCACCCACACCATCCAAGGTCCATTTTTAAGCGCATTGCTCACACTTGCCGAAAAAATACCCAAAAGCAAAAACAGAAGCCCCATTCCAAAACCGTAAACGACAAGCATGACAAAACCTAAGAGGTAACTTTTTTGCAACAGCACATAGGTGAGAATGGCAGCAATAACTGGCCCAACACAAGGTGTTGCTATAATACCGGTTCCAAGCCCTGCCAGGAAAGCACCGCAAATACCGCTTCCCCCAAGTTGATGTAAAAAGTGATGGAGTTTTTGGGGTAAGCGGAGGTGAAACAAGCCCAACATAGAAAGACTCATCGTGAGAAACACAATCACAATCAACGCCAAGAAAAACCTGCTCTGAAAAAGAAACCCCAAATTTTTTCCCAGCAAGGCTGCCATCATTCCTAAAACTGCATAAACCAAAACCATACCGCACACTAAACTGAAGGACAGCAAGGCATTGCGCTTCAAGCTTGATTCGGGGTGAATACCCACCACCAAAAGTGTTACCGGAATTAATGGCCAGACGCAGGGTGTAAGCGAGGTGAGCAAACCAGCTAAAAAAACCACTAAAAGCGTTAGCCCCATTCCGTGCTGAGTGAGGGTTGAGAAGCGTTCTGCGTCGAGGAGATTCCAAAAACTTGGAGCTTCGTCAGAGCGTTTTATTTCGTTTTGGCTTTGTGATGAATCTCGAGTTTGCGCATTCAAAACAGTGATGAAAAGGGAAAGACTGCGCGACTCTGGCCTCAAGCACAATTGCGGAGTACAGCCCTGCAACTCAAGCCCCATCACAAGTTCCCGTTTTCCCACTTCTAAGTCTTCGGGAATGTGGCCAGTGATACGAATGACAGCTCTTCCCGTATACACCAGAGATTGCTTTCCCAAAAAAGGATCTTCGTGTGATGTTGCGGTGGGATAAGCAATGTCATCAATTTGAACACCTTCTAAGGTTTCGAAAAAAACTTCGGTTTTATCGGCATAGACATAATGATCTTCTGGCATATCGATAACGAGGTTCGCCTCAAACTGGCTTCCGGTCTCAAGATACAGATGTGACTGATCGAGGTAGGCGTTAAAGGGCGAGTCTGGAATAAGCGCCGCCCGAGCCAGATAAGACGAGAAAAGAACCACCAGCAGCACTAGATATTTCAGGGATTTCATCATGAAATGCTCTCCAATGTTATAATTTACTTGAAGTCTCGCTGTATTGGCTTTAACATGAGAAAAATCAACCATTTACAGAGGGCTTTCGTTTACATGAATTCTGAGAACAAATACATTATCAAGGCAGCCTTCACGATTGCAAGTAAAACCAATTCAAGTGCAGTATTTATCCATGCCGATCCCCTTGATGATCTGATTTATGATGAAAAATTTCTAAAGAAAAAAATTAAACTGTTTTTCATTTCCAAAAAGAAGAAACTTGAAAGTCCCGAAAATGATCTTTTCCTTTCTGAAGCAAAGGCAACCATCACCGTTCCCAAAATTTCACTCACAAGGCTTTCACTGATTAAAGTTGTCACCACACTTGCCATGTCGCAAGAGCTTATCGAGCCTGGTGAGAAAATTGTGTTTGCCGTTGGACAAGCCGAAAACAATAAACTTGATCTGATTCAAATTGTGGATACTTCGAAAGAGTCTGAAATTATCATTGGAAAAAACTTTTCCAAAATTAGCCACGCTGCAAATCCTGAAGTGTTTCAAGCAGTCCTAAACCTTGCCATCGAATTGGCTGATAAGGGCCGTGAGGGAAAACCGGTGGGCACTATCTTCGTTATTGGAGATCATGAAAAGGTGCTTCAGTTTTCAAAGCAAATGATTATGAACCCTTTCAAGGGCTACGACGAAGAAGACAGACATGTCCTCTCAAACCAGCTTAAAGACACCATTAGAGAGTTTTCTGCCTTAGATGGCGCTTTTATCATCAGTGATGACGGCACTTTGCTGACCGCCGGAAGGTACCTAGGAGCCGCCATCGACGATTCCAATTTGCCCCGAGGTTTGGGCAGCAGACACCAGGCAGCTGCCGGAATTACCAGCTTGACGAATGCGGTGGCCATTGCTATCAGCGAGTCCTCTGGCGATGTCCGCATTTTTAAAGGTGGAAAAGTGGTCATGCACATTGAAAAGGCCCCCTCTAAAAAGTAAGGCTTTCGGCACAAATCTTAAGAAGGCACACCATCCACGAAGGAGAAACAAAGATGTTGAAGAAACTTGAAAGCATGAAATTTGACCGAAGACTTGTAGAGCGACAACTTCGCGACACTACCCTTACCGAAAAAGAATACAGCGCTTACCTTAGCAAATTAGAAGACGACGCGGAAAACGTTACCTACGTTGAATTTGAGCACAACTCAAATGGAAGTGACGATGGCGAACTTGGCGAGCTTACTTTTACTCCAGTTTCACTCTAAGAATACTCAACATTTCAAAAGAAAAGCAGCTTCGTGCTGCTTTTTTTATTTGTGCTGACACTTTTTTCCTTCTTCAGTAAACACCGCCCTCACTTGCTTTATGATTTCCTTTTTCACTTCCTCTTCACTTGGAGTGTTTTCTTTCAGCTGCATTTTTAAAGAAGTAATTCCTCGTTCCGCAATACCGCACGGAACAATGTGACGATAATGCAAAAGATCTGGATCAACGTTAAATGAGAATCCGTGCTGGGAGACACCTTGCACAAAGTTAAGACCAACAGCTGCGATTTTATTTTGCCCAATCCAGAGACCCGGATATTCAGGATCTCTGCGGCCTTCCACTCCAAAATGCTGCAGTGTTCGAAGACACACTTCTTCAACGGCGCACACAAAATCTTTAACGCCCTTTTTGGTAGAATGAAGGGAAAAAATAAAGTAGCCCACAATTTGCCGTGGACCGTGATAGGTAATTCTTCCACCTCGATTTGACTTGATGATGTCGATGCCATCACTACGAATTTCATCTTCAGAGGAAAGAAAGTCTTCAGCCGAATCTCTTCGGCCCATAGTGTAGACGGGAGGATGTTCAACCAGAAGAAAAGTATCGGGAATTTTGTTGGAAATTCTAAGCGCGCGTAATTCTTCTTGGAGATCCCAAGCCTTTTGGTATTCAAGCACACCCAAATCTTTGCAGTCTATCACCTTGCCTCCAACACCAAACATTTACGACATTTCTTTTTTCTTTTTTACATTGTGCTTCAAAATTTTTAAACCCGTGATGAAATACTGCAAGGCACTTAAGGCAATAAGACCTGCGGAGACAAAAAGGAAAAGCTGAAAAGCAAAAACATATTCAGACGAACCTAATTGCAAAAACGGCTTCCACCAAAAAATAAGTCCAAGCACGGCCGTTGAAAGTTGAAACAACGTTGCAAATTTACTGGTGAGTACGGGTTCGTAGCGAAAAGAAATTTTGTTGCGTTCAAGATAATAAATCCCACATAAAATAAAAAAATCCCTCGTAAAAGCGATGGCAAAAAACCACCAAGGCAAAATGCCAACGATGGTCAGCAAAACAAAACACGATTCTACTAAAAGTTTATCCGCAACAGGATCTAGAATAGCTCCAAGTTTTGAAGGTTGTTTCAAAAGTCTTGCTACTGTTCCATCAATCAGATCGGTAAACCCGGCGATGGCAAAACACAAAACCGCATAAAGATGCTCGGAAAGAAAAAACAAAAGAACAAAAACTGGAACCAGCGCAAGTCGTGAAAGCGTCAGCATATCAGCTATTGTATATTTATGTTTCATGGCGCGCATTATAACCTCTCACTTTATTTTGACAAGTCTCTTTACAGCATCAAAGCAAGACTTCCGAGAGGAAATCTGGAAGGCTTCTTCTTCTGAAACATGAACTGCCTGAGCAAGGCTTTTTTCTTTCTTTGCCATTGCAGTACTTGTGGTGGAAAGCAAGCATGTTGCTTCGGTATAAACAGAGATTCTGAAGTCTCTGGACCTTTCTTTTTTCTTCAATTTTGCCTCGCAGCTGATGAGACTGTTCATGTTTGGAGCTAGGGGAAAAGCAAATGAAAGCAAAAGTTCACGCGGCATTTCGTCTACTTCTTCCGCATATCTTTGAAGTGCATTTTTGTATTTATAGACAGCCGCTAACGCAGATTTGGAAACAGTTTGCGGGAAACTTCTTTTTTTATCTTCACTTAGTGCCGCAGCTATTCCCTGCTCGCAGGCATTGTAAACTGGTGAAAGGTTTCCATCGAAGTTGGCTTTAAATATTTTTTGAATAAGGCCAGGTGAAGCAAGTTTATGTTGTTCAAATATCTGCGCCACGAAAAAGGTATTGGCATCTTGAGGTTGTGCTAAAAGAGTATGAGGTGAGCAAAAAAGAAAAACAATAAAACAAAAGAAATGTAAAAAAAGTTTCATAAACGTTTTTCGGCCTCAAGGGGCCCTAGTTTTTACTGCTGGACTTGGATAAATGCTTTGTACTTGCCTAAAAATTTTTCTTGAAGATCACATTCAACTTTTATCCCCTTTTCAAGGCGCTCAACTTTTTTTACAAAGGCTAGCTCGTAAAGATGCGAGAGGATATCTCCTCTCTCGTAGGGAATAAAAAGTGAAGTAGCAAGAAATTCTTTTCGCAAAGCTTTATCCAGCGTTTCTAAAAGATGACTTATGCCAGTACCTTCCAGAGCAGAAATACATTCAACATCTTGCGGACAATGGAACTCATCCAACGTATCCACTTTGTTGTAGGCCAAAACTAAAAGTTTTTTTGAAAGCTGAAGCTCTTCAAGCACCTTCGACACCACTGCAATGTGATCTTGATACCGATGATGTGACACATCAACCAAGTGCAAAAGCAAGTGCGCATTTCGAACTTCTTCAAACGTGGCTTGAAATGCGTCCACCAATTGATGCGGCAATCGGTGGATGAAACCTACAGTGTCTGCAAGTAAAACAATTCTTCCTGAAGGAAGTTTCAGTTTTCTTACGGTAGGATCGAGGGTTGCAAAAAGTTTATCTTCAACCAACACATCGGCCTTGGTAAGCGACTTCATGAGGGTTGATTTTCCGGCATTGGTATACCCAACAAGAGAAATGAGAGGAAGCGGAACTTTATCTCTTCTTTTGCGATGAAGTGTTCGGTGTTTTCGCACCTCCTTCACTTCACGCTTGAGTTGTGTAATTCTTTCTCGAATGCGTCGGCGATCTTGCTCTAGCGCTGTTTCTCCTGGGCCTCTTGTTCCAATTCTCCCCACCTGTTGCGACAAATTTTTTCCACTGCCCACAAGACGCGGTGCTAAATATTCAAGTTGCGCAAGCTCAACTTGCAAGCGCCCTTCTTTTGTTTGTGCTCGCATGGCGAAAATATCGAGAATCACTGCCGTTCGGTCTAAGACACGAACGCCAAATTCATTTTCCAAGTTACGATTTTGCACAGGGCTTAACTCATCATCAATCACCACAAGGTCAAGATGATGTTCTTCGCAAAGGTGTTTGGCTTCTGCTACTTTTCCTTTTCCAATAAAAGTAGCGGGATGAATTTGTTTCAGTTCTTGGGTAATGGTAAAAACTGTTTCTCCACCTGCTGTGGAAACAAGATTTTTAAGTTCTTCAAGAGAAAACAGCATGTCCTCTCTTTTCATATTTGGTTTTCCAACACCAATGAGAAGAGCCTTTTCTTTCATCACTTCGCTTTTAAGATGAGACATCATCGTAAGTAATTCCTAAACAGTCGTAAACTTCATCACGTCTTCACCAAAGCGATGCGAAATATCATGTGCCAGCTCTCGTGAAGGCATGACGTAGAGTTGCGGGGGAAGAGATAAAACCGTTTCTGTTTTTCCATCTGTAAGAAAATGCAGAAAACTTGGGCAACTCCCTTTATGCTGAGTGAGCATTTTTTTTAATTCATCTAAATCACTGCTTTGAACTTGCTTCGTATCCAAATAAAAATGGACACTCTTCGTAAAGTTAATCGCCACTTCATCAACAGAGCAAATGTCTTTCGCGATTATTTTTACTGTTTCACCATCAGACTCTGCAAGCCCCGTCACAAAAAGTGGTTCATCGGATTTGATAAGATCGGAAGCTTCAGAATAGAGATCGGAAAAAACAACCAACTCAACTGTTCCCTGCAAATCTTCAAGCGTCACAAAAGCCATGCGATCGCCTTTGCGTGTCATAATTTCTTTCATTCTTGAAACGAGACCGCCAACTCTCACTTCTTTATTTTTTTTCACTTCTTGAACAGATAGCGTATTGCTCGTGGCATACGTTTTTAAAAGCAGTTCATATTGATGAAGAGGATGACCAGTAATATAAAGCCCCAACGTTTCTTTTTCGTAAGAAAGCCGTTCTTTTTCCTGCCATTCCGGAAGCTCTGGAAGTTTTTCTTCTGTAAACTCAGTGTCGGAGCTGTTGAAGGTATCAAAAAAACTTACCTGTCCTGAAAGCCTGTCTCGTTGATGCGAGAACGCCATCTCTAAAGCGTGATCAAGTCCGGAAAAAAGCGAAGCCCTTGTCGTTTTTATAAAATCAAAAGCTCCACATTTTATTAAACTTTCTAAAACACGCTTGTTCACTTTTCTTGTATCAACGCGTCGGCAAAAATCGTGAAGCGAACGATAGGCTTCTGTTTTCTCACGTTCATGCACAATACTTTCGATAGCTGCTGCGCCTACATTTTTTACAGCGCCCAAACCAAAACGAATAATACCTTCTTCAATAACTGAAAAATCTTTTACACTTTCGTTTACATCTGGCGGCAGAACTTGAATAGCATGCGTTTTGCAGTCAGCAATGTAGGGAAGAACTTTATCGGTGCTTCCTTGATCGCAGGTCATGATGGCGGCCATATATTCGGTGGGATAGTGAAATTTCAAGTAGGCTGTTTGATATGAAACAAGGGCATAAGCTGCCGAGTGACTTTTGTTAAAACCGTATTCAGCAAACTTCGCCATAAGATCGAAAATAAACTCAGCCTTTGCATCTGGGATTTCATTTTTCTTTGCACCTTCTAAAAACTTTTCGCGCTGCTTTTCCATTTCTTCTGGTTTTTTCTTTCCCATTGCTCGACGAAGCAAATCTGCATCGCCAAGAGAGAAGCCCGCAAGCTCAGATGCAATGCGCATTACCTGTTCTTGATAAACAATAACTCCGTACGTATCTTTCAAAATGGGCGCAAGATGTGGCAACGAATATTCAATCGCTTTTCTGCCATGCTTGCGGTCGATAAAATCATCCACCATTCCACTTCCAAGTGGACCGGGTCTAAAAAGGGCTACAAGAGCTACAATATCTTCGAAACTACTAGGCTTTAGCTTTAGAATAAGCTCGGTCATTCCCTGACCCTCTAGCTGAAAGATGCCAAGTGTATCGCCCTCGGAAAGTTTTTGATACACAAGTTCATCATCAAGCGGAATGTCATCTATATTGAGGGTTTCGCCACGATGCTTCTGAATAAGCTGGAGGGTGTCATCTATTACTGTAAGCGTTTTCAATCCTAAAAAGTCAAACTTAATGAGACCAACACTTTCAACTGCTTTCATGTCAAACTGTGTAATCACCTCATCATTTTGGCCTTTTGAAAGAGGGAGATATTCAGTGAGTTCTTTATCCCCAATCACCACTCCCGCTGCATGCGTTGAAGCATGGCGCGGATAACCTTCCAGCTTTTTTGCAATTTCTATCAGCTTCGCAATTTGCGGATCTTTCTTCATCGCATCTACAAGCTTTGGTTCTTGCTCCAAAGCAGTTTGCAACGTGGTGCCAAGTGTATCGGGAACAAGTTTTGCAATTCTATCTACATCGGCGTAAGGCAGACCTAAAACCCGCCCCACATCTCGAATTCCTGCCTTTGCCTTCATTTTTCCGAAGGTAATAATTTGCGCCACGTTTCCATATTTTTGTGCAACGTAGTCAATGACTTCATCTCGTCGTCGCATACAAAAATCGATATCAACATCAGGCATGCTAATACGTTCGGGATTCAAAAACCGCTCGAAAAGTAAATCATGGAGAAGAGGATCGATATTGGTAATCCCCATTACATAGGCAACAAGAGAGCCTGCAGCAGAGCCCCTTCCCGGACCAACAGGAAGTGAACTCTTGCGTGCGAAAGAAATAAAATCAGCAACGATAAGAAAGTAACCAGCAAAACCCATTTGTTTGATGATGCCAAGTTCTCGTTCAAGCCTATCGAGATACACTTTTCTTTTTTCTTCATTGAGTTCACCCTTTGCTTCGAGGTGAGATAATTTTTCGTCTAATCCCCTTCTGGATTCAGATTCAAGAAAGGCTTCCAAGTTTTGCCCTTGTGGCGGTTCAAAATGAGGAAAGTGATATTCTGTGGTGTTCAGATCGAGATCGATGGAATCGGTAATGACAATCGTGTTGTCCAGTGCTTCAGGATGATCTTGAAAAAGTTTTCCCATTTCAAGTGGTGACTTGAAATAGTACTCATCATTTTGCATTTTTTGACGTCGATCATCATGAATGGTTTTTCCATCTTTAATACACATCAGCACATCAAATGATTCTGCATCTTCTTGATGCAAATAGTGGACATCATTCGTAGCAACAAGTGGCAGGCCTTTTTGCTTGGCAAGATACAACAACGAATCAGTTACCTTTTCTTCTTCTGGCAAACAATGATTGACCAGCTCAACATAAAAACGCCCGTCAAAAAGTTTGAGCAACGCGTCTGCTTGTTGATGAGCTTCTTCAGTTTTGTCTTGAAGCAAAAGCTTCGCAAGCGGGCCTGTCATGCCTCCTGACAAAGCAATAAGGTCTTCGCTGTAAGCCGTGAGCAATTCCAAATCTACTCGAGGTTTATAGTAAAATCCTTCCAAATAACTGTTGCTGACCATGCGGCATAAATTTTTATATCCATTTATATTTTTCGCTAACAACGTTAAGTGCGTTAAACTTTTTGCATACCGAGGATCACGCTCTTTTCGCTTTCCTTCTGGAAGAAAATAAATATCACAGCCGATAATTGGCTTCACTCCTGCCTTCATCATTGTTTGAAAAAATTCGTAGGCCGCAAACATATTTCCATAGTCAGTAATGGCAACAGCTGGCATACCAAGCTCTGCCGCCCTTGTTGCAAGCTTTTGAATGGAACATGCACCGCTTAAGAGGCTATAATTGGTGTGAAGGTGAAGATGAACAAAACCCCGCATGAGAAAACTCCAAAGACATTATAAGAAAAAGGTTGATTTTACTCAAAAAAACCGCTTTGTGTAAAAGTTCGTAGCTTAATACCCATGCTTTCAACCTTTTTCAAGGAGTATATTCCATGGAAACAACACTCGTAACAAGCCCTGAGGGGATTTTGTCAATCCTCATCGCCACCTGTCTGTTTTTTTTCTATTTGGAAAAAACTGGCAAAATGAAAAGTATTTTCAAAATTTTTCCACCGCTTATCTTCATTTATTTGATTCCAGTGTTCTACAGCAACTCTGGCCTTATACCTCAAAGTGCACCAGTATATGACACGCTCAAAACCTACTTACTCCCTCTTTTCATTACCCTCATGTTGCTTGATGTTGATATTCGTCAATGCGTCAAGGTGATGAAACGTGGAACCGTGGTGATGCTGTTTGGAACGCTTGGCGTTATAGTTGGAGCCGTTGGTGCTTACGCCATCGTAAAAAATTTCCTTGAACCAGAAGCTTGGAAGGCCTTTGGAACCTTGGCTGGAAGCTGGATTGGCGGAACCGGAAATATGGCTGCCGTTGCCGGCGCTCTTAATACACCGGAGCATCTTTTTGGTATTGCAGTTTTGGCCGATAACCTTGTCTATTTAGTTTGGCTTCCCATTATGCTCGCTTCAAAAAATTGGAATCGTTTCTTCCAACGTTTCACCGGAGTAAGCGATGAATACACTGAGAAAATGCACGAACTTGCTTCAAACATGGTCCAAAAGGATAAAACAGTTGAAATGACCCATGTTCTTGGCCTGCTGTTCTGCGGATTTGCCGTTACCTGGGCAGCTACTACTCTTTCAACCTTGTTTCCTGTGCTTGAGCCCGTTTTCTCACCTGCTGTGTGGAGAATGCTGCTTATTACTACATTTGCTCTTTTGCTTTCTTTTTCTCCAGCAAAGAAACTTCAGGGAAGTCATGCTATTGCTATGGCTCTGATTTACGTTTTTGTTTCTATGATGGGAGCAAGAGCTGACTTAAGCGGTCTCACTCAAGCACCTTGGTTTATCGCTGGTGCTTTCATTTGGATTTTCATCCATGGCTTATTCTGTTTGCTTGGTGCAAAAATTATGAAGGTTGATGTCCACACTGCAGCCATAGCTTCTGCAGCTAACATTGGTGGAGCTGCATCAGCACCAATTGTTGCAGCTTACCATAACGAAAGCCTCGTGCCCGTTTCCATCCTCATGTCTTTAATTGGTTATGCTGTTGGTAATTATGGTGCTCTTTTGGCTGCACAAATTTGTTATTGGATTGGTGGTTAATAAAAGACCTCCTTCGCACTCCAAAAAGCCCACTGTAAAGTGGGCTTTTTTTATTTTTTTACTTCACTTCTAAAACAGAAAAAAGTTGTTTCGTGAGACTGTTTTCTCGTTTGTAAAATCCTTGCGTGTGGAAAGAGTCCTCAAGCTGTAGGGCTGTATAATCGAGGTGATGTAAAAATTCGTGAATGAGGGTTCTAAAAAAAGTTTTGAACGCAACCACTTTCTTTTGTTTCACGGTTCTCAGCCATAAGGTGATCACTGCATGTTGAGGACCGCCTTCAAATTGATACAAACCATGCAGCTCACCATGTGAATTGGAAGGCCTCACGGCAAGCACTTTCATTTTTGGAACTGACACGAAAAACACGGCTGACAAGGCTTTGAGACACGCAGCACATTCACGTTGAACCGCAGATGCATCTTCTTGCGCCAATGCCATTTTGATCTTGTTTAAAAAAGGAAGAAAGGCTTGAGGATCTTTCACCCGCGCAACGACAATGGCATCGCTTTTATCGTAGATGGCTTTTTCTTTTTTGGTGAGCTTTTTATAGTAAGAAAATTTTGGCATACGTGGATAATTAATGTGCTGTCATCACGAGGAAGCGAAGCTGACGTGGTGATCTCGATTTTTGAATTGTCGGAGGAGATTGCCACGTTTCGTTTCACGAAACTCGCAATGACAAAATCCTCATTATCCACACACGCCCTAGCGTTTATTACGCAGCAATCATTCCCACTCTATGGTTCCTGGTGGCTTTGAAGATATATCGTACACCACCCTATTTACACCCTTCACTTCATTGATAATGCGATTGGAAACGGTACCCAAAAGGTTATACGGAAGATGCGACCAATCGGCTGTCATTGCATCGGTGCTATTTACCGCACGAAGTGCAATTACGTTTTCGTAGGTGCGTTCATCTCCCATCACTCCAACGGCTTTCACTGGCAAGAAAACGCAAAAGGCCTGCCACGTTTTTTCATACCAACCAGAGTTCTTTAACTCTTCCATAAAAATGGCATCGGCTTCACGCAAAATATCCAGCTTTTCCTTCGTCACTTCTCCTAAAACACGAATCAATAAACCTGGCCCAGGAAAAGGATGACGGTGAATCATCTCTGCTGGAAGTTTGAGTTCTTCACCAACAGCCCTCACTTCATCTTTAAAAAGTTCACGAAATGGCTCAACAAGTTTTAAATGCATTTTTTCGGGCAAGCCACCAACATTGTGGTGCGTCTTGATTGTAGCCGATGGACCTTTGAAGGAAACCGATTCAATCACATCCGGATATAAGGTTCCTTGAGCCAAAAACTTTGCGTTACCAACTCGCTTTGCTTCTTCTTCAAAAATTTCGATGAAAAGATTTCCCGCTTTTTTTCTTTTTTCTTCAGGGTCACTAATGCCTTTTATTTTTTTAAGAAAGCGATCGCTTGCGTCAACCACATCAAGTTGAATGTGAAAATTATCTCGAAAGATTTTTTCTACATAGTGACGTTCATCTTTTCGCAAAAAACCATTATCTACAAAAATACACGTGAGCTGATCGCCGATGGCCTTGTGCAGCAGCACAGCAGCAACCGAAGAATCAACACCACCGGAAAGACCACAGATGACATTCTCTTTTCCAATTTGTTTTCTGAGCACTTCAATTTGAGTTTCAATAAAGGAATGCATGTTCCAATTAGCTTCACATTTCGCGACATCGAAAAGAAAAGCTTTTAAAATTTTTTTCCCCTCAAGCGTGTGAACCACTTCAGGATGAAACTGCAATCCAAAGATAGTTGAACTTGCATTCGCAAATGCTGCACATGGAGAATTTCCACTAATGGCAATGACATCAAACCCAGGTGGCACCTTGGCTATACGATCACCGTGACTCATCCATACTTGCATTGGCCAGGTTTTGAGGTGATTGAAAAGTACTGTCGATTTAGTATCCTTGAGATAAGCCTTACCATATTCCCGATGAGCAGCAGCTTCAACTTTTCCGCCAAGCACTTGAGTAATGGCTTGCATACCATAGCAAATTCCCAAAACAGGAATTCCCATTTGCAAAATTTCGGGATGAAGCTTTGGTGATTTTTTATCCAAAACAGAATCTGGTCCGCCAGAAAGAATAATGGCTTTTGCCCCAAATTGTTGCACTTCTTTTAAGGGTAAGGTGCAAGGATGAATCTCGCAGTACACATGCATTTCCCGAATGCGTCTTGCGATAAGTTGAGTATATTGAGAACCAAAATCTAGGATAAGAATTTTGTCTGTAGACATTTCTAAAACCTTAGCTTTCTAAATGGAAATTATGCTCCACGATAATTAGGGGCTTCTTCTGTTACCACAACATCATGAACATGAGATTCTTTGAGGCCTGCTGAAGTAATTTTTACAAATCGAGTTTCACTTGCAAGGGCAAGAAGATTTTTTGAACCCGCATATCCCATGCCCGAGCGAAGACCACCGATGAGCTGATAAATGACATCCCTTAGTTTTCCTCGGTACGGAACCCGCCCTTCAATTCCTTCCGGCACCAGTTTTTTTGCATCATTTACTTCACCCTGAAAATAGCGATCTTTGCTGCCACGTTGCATCGCACCAAGTGAACCCATGCCGCGGTAAAGCTTGTAGCTTCGGCCTTGGTAGACGATGGCTTCTCCTGGCGTCTCTTCCGTTCCCGCAAAAAGCGAACCCACCATCACCGCACTTGCTCCTACTGCCAACGCTTTTACCATATCGCCGGAGTGTTTCACGCCGCCATCGGCAATAACGGGAACATTTTTCTTTTTGGCTACTTTCAATACTTCGGAAAGTGCCGTTACTTGAGGAACTCCGCAACCAGAAATAATGCGTGTGGTACAGATAGAACCTGGGCCAACACCAACCTTCAAAATACTTGCTCCTGCAGAAATGAGATCTTCGGCAGCGTCAGCAGTGGCAATGTTTCCAGCCACGATAATAAGATCGGGAAAAGCTTTACGCATTCTTTTCGTCATTTCAATGACGCCTTCGGAATGACCATGCGCTGTATCAATAACCACTAGATCTACACCAGCCTGCACACAAGCGCTGGCTCGGTCGAATTCTTTATCACCCACTCCAACGGCAACACCAACTCGAAGTCTGCCATTGGCATCTTTTGTAGCTTTGGGATAGTCTTGCACTTTCTTGATATCGCGAATGGTAATGAGGCCTTGAAGGTGAAAGTTGGCATCTACAATGGGAAGCTTTTCGATGCGATGCTGATGCAATATTTTTTTTGCTTCTTCCAGCGAAGTACCTGGTTTCGCCGTCACAAGCCGTTCCGTTGGCGTCATCATTTGCGAAACAAGGCGTGATGTGTCTGTTTCAAACTGAAAGTCACGTCGAGTAAGCATGCCGACAAGTTTTTTTCCTTCGGTAACGGGAAATCCGCTTACACCTTCACTTTTCGAGAGAGCCTCTACTTCGCCAAGCGTTTGTCCAGGCGCCACCGTTACCGGATGATCAACCAAGCCACTTTCGAAGCGTTTTACTTTTGCCACTTCTGCAGCTTGAGATTCGATGCTCCAGTTTTTATGAATAATGCCAATGCCACCTTCTTGCGCCATGGTAATGGCAGCTTTTGACTCGGTAACCGTATCCATCGCCGCAGAAATAAGGGGAATGCTTAGGGTGAATTGTGGTGCTAAAAGTGTAGAAACATCAACGTCTTTTGGGAGTACTCGCGAACGCGCAGGGACAATTAAAATGTCATCATAGGTGAGGCCTTCTTGGATGCGTCCTTCCAACATCGCGGGACCCTACATAAAAGCTTGTTCCATTGTCAAGCAAAAAAGGGCTTTAAACGCCCTTTTGCTCTCCTTTTGCTAAAATGAACTCTTTTTAACGAATCGTAAAAAGCACCCGTCTGTTTTTTGCTCTGTTGTATGCTGAGTTGTTTGGTGCAGCGGGTTTGCTGGCTCCGAAGGCGACGGGATCTAGCTTTAAGCTTTTTCTTATGCCTCTTGCTTGAAGCATTTTGATAACTGCTCCCGAGCGACGCTCGGAAACAAGCTTATTCACTGCTGAAGAACCAATGCTGTCGGTATGACCAGAAATTTTCACGGTGCGAATCCACGTGTTTTGGTTGAGCACTGCAACCACGTCATCCAAAGCGGCAACGGCATCACGACCCAAATCCCAACTGTTAAAGTCAAAGTAAACTGGCCTTGCAGCTAGAACTTGTCCACCCGCAATCACAGAACGCTTGTTGTCTGGGCAACCGTCATAATCGGCTATGCCATTTTTATCTTCCATTTGACCCGGACAAGCATCATCGAAGTCGAGGATGCCATCTCCATCTGAATCTCTTCCAGCCATGGCTTCCACCACCGACCACTCGGCAGAAGCGTATGTTTGCCGAAGCTCGTAATACTTGGGACAACGTGGGCTATCGATGCCTTGTGCAAACGCTTCGGGTGCTGGACAAGTGTCCATCAGTTCAACGACTGAAGCCAGCTCGTAATATTTCGGGCAACCGGGATCGTGTAAAGCTGAATCAAAGTCTTCGGGATTGTTTGGACAACGAAGTTTCATTTGGCTCACCGAAAGGGTAACCATGTTATACAAATCGAATTCACTGTATTTGTCGGCTAAGCTAAACACCTTTGGACAAGCTGGATCGTGAATTTTTGGATCAAACTTTTCTGCATCTGGACAGGAGAAATAAAGTGCAGCGACATCACGCAGCTCGTAATACTTGGGGCAGCGCCTGTCATGAGTATCTGGAGAATATTCTTCTGCATCAGCAGGACACGATTCTTGAAGTTCATAAAAAGCCGTTGTGGAAACCGTTTTATCAAAAAGAGCCAAAATGGCGTTGTCGTACTGTTTGTCGCGTGATCGATAGTTGTTGTTCATATAACGATAGCTCAGCTGAGCCACCCCGCGGACACGCGCCCCACCGACACCACAAGAGATACAGGTTCCGCCTGCCAACTTTGCACCAAGGCCAATACGAGAAGAATCAATGGCAACACCAGCCAAGGCTTCGGATTGATTCAAGTCTCCGTTGTTAAAAAAATTGCTGTTCATCGGCCCAAAGGCATTCACTTCTGCAAAAAGTGAAAACAGCGGAGAAATCTTAAACCGACTTCCAAGACCTAAGAAAAGCCGCTCTCTATAATTGATATTATAAAAAGTAACACGATCATTATACTGAAGTGCTGCATTTAAAGTGATGAGCCATTTAGGATGCGGAACCCAATCGAAAAGAAGCTTTCCCCCAAAAGCATATGTGGCGTCGCCTACAAAATAAGTACTTTTGCCCACGGGAAGTGTTGCATAAGGAAGAAAAGCAATTCCAACTTTGTGACGGGTAAGATCGAGTAAGCGAATTTTTGCTTCTACTTCTACATCTCCAAGACTCATTTTGTTTGTGAAACCCGTTCCTGGAATTGTATTTGGATCTTGAAAACGATTGTAGACAACATATGGCACTTGGGCCCCAAGCTGAAGCCAATTGGTAAGACCAAGCGCAAATGCAGCGTGCGTCACGATCAGCTGATCGATAACCCCCTGAAGCTTCACTCCACTTTGGCGAAGATCGAGGGGATGGTAAGCGTATGTAGTGGATTCACTCACATACAACTGCCAAGGATAAAGGACGCGTGTTCCATCCAACATGGCGTAGTCATTCTTGCCTACTGCTGGGGTGAAAAAGAGTGCATTAAAGGTTGTATTTGCTGCGTACACTTTGGGTAAAAATGAAATGTGAGTAACGATGAAAAATAGAAAAAGGATGAAATAAAAAAAACTTTTTTGAAAACACGAAAATATTTTCATCATTACGTTCTCATAAAATGAAGTTTTTTATTTTGCAAGGGGAACCCATTTTTTCTTCTTCTCTTCTATTTTGTATCCGTACAAATAACTTTTATTTGCCAAAATATACAAGGTATTCTCAAGCGCCACAGGATCTGCGTAAGCACCATGAGGAATATAGCGCGTAAAGAGCAAATCACCATTATCACGATCAACAAAATACACTTCGTCTTCAGTGGTCGTCACAGCGATGAAACTTGGATTTCCCAAAACAGGTGAACCTAACCACGAAACTCCAAAGTCTTGCTGCCACACAAGAAAACCTGTTTTTGCATCGAAGGCCGACAACACTCCACTGCCCGTCACAAAAAGTTTGCCCTCGTGGTAAGAGAGATTTCCATCACCGGCATTATCATGAGACCACATAATATTTCCGGTGAAGGGATCGATGCGAAAGAGACCTCCGTCTGCCGTAGCCGTGTAGAGTGAATCATCGGCAACAAGACTTTGCGTATCAACATCAAAAAACTGCTCGCGCCTGTCTCCCAACTGCCTCAGCCAACGAATATCTCCAGTGTCTTTTTGATAAGCCACAAGCAAGCCCGAAGAACTTCCCACAAAAATCATATCTTGGAAGAGTGTGGGGTTGCTCAAGCCATGAATGGAAAACCCCCACGTTTTTTCAAGCGCATCGGTATGCCACAGTTCAGCGCCAGTCTCTCTGCTTATCGCAAAAAGTCTGCCCGAATGCGTGAAGGCATAGATTTTTCCATCCGCTACGAGAGGCTTTGAAATAATGGCATCATCCAACTGACGTCTCCACACTTCTGCACCCGTCTCTTTTGAGAGAGCATACAGAAAGCCTTTTGCATCTCCAAAAAAAACAGTGTTGTCATCAAAAGCGGCGGTAGATTCAACGGGGCCAAGCGTTTCAAAGGACCATCGTTTTTTGAGCGTGAAAAGATCAACCGCATAAAAACGATTTGCTTCCACACCAAGATAGATGGTTTTTTGATCGATAGCAGGATGAGAAAATTGAAAAGGTCTTCTGTTAAAGAAAGAACTTTTTTTGAATCGCACTAGTTTACGTTGGGTTACCTTTAAGTGTCTTGTTTGCTTTCGGATATCTTTCCACTCGCGGTAACACTTTTTAATTTGGAGAGATTCTACACTGGAAACGTGAGGCTTAAAGCACGTGCTCGCCTGAAGAACAGGAGTAAAAAAACAGCACAAGAGAAAAGCACAAATACTTAGGAAACATTTTCTTGATTGACGGCTGAAAGCCATATGAGTCTCTCCTGACTTCGTTCTTTCACAGATTCAAACGCTTTTTCACTTCTTTCCAAAAGTTCTTGGTACAAGTGTTTGGCTTCGGCTTTTTTTCCATCAAGTTCAAAACAAAGTGCCAACTGAAACAAACTTTCAGCTTCCAGCACATTACCCTTTATGTGAGACGCTTCTTCAAAGAGTTTTGCTGCAAGGCCAAATGATTTGGTATCGCGATAAAAATTGGCCATCTCAAACAAAAGCGCTGTATGAAAAAAAGGATCGTTGCGCGACGTTTTCTCAAGTGCCCGAAAAATACTTTCGGCTTCTTCCTTGTTTTGATCTGAGATGTAACCTTGGAGAAGCTTGAACTGAACTAGCTTTGCCGTTGCTGTGTTTTCATATTGAGCCACAATATGCTTAAGGGCTTCACGTTCTTTTTCACCTTCGAGTTTTTCTTTTTGAAGCATGTAATAGGCAAGCGAAGCCTGTTCATTTTTTTGGCTTTTGTAATACGAAAAACCATAAACAGAAGCGAGCACTCCCACCAATACCAACACACTTGCTAATAATTGTTTCCATCTTTCTTTAAAAAAAAGAAAACCATGCAGAAGTGTTTCTTTTACAGCATCGTGGCGATACGCTTTTCGAAGATTTCCCTGTTTCACAAAACACTCCCTCTGTAGAATTAAGGCTAGAGCACGTAGCAAAGCCGCTTTCCAAAGTCAAACCTTGCTCGAAAACTTTTCTGATGAGCTTGTTCCCTCTTCGTCTGGCTCTTCTTTGACCCAGGCTTTTTTTGCAAGTAAACAAGCAAGCCCAAACGTAAAGACAAGCCACCCACAGCCAAGCACAAGAAGAGAAACCCATGAATAGCCTCCATAAGGCTCTGAAATATTTCTTCTTACTTCTACAATAATCAAAAGAGTTAACAGGCTGGGAGTAAGGTACTTCACCAAAAATGTCCAGGCTCTAAGAAGCGTGCTTTCTCTTTCGGGCAAATAGCAAATAATTTTGCTGGCTCCAAAAATCCATCCAATAAGAATAGCTTCAAGCAAGCCCATCAACAGCAAACCAAAATGATTGAGAAAGTAATCAACAATATCCAACCAGTACAAACCGGAACCAAAGGTAAACACAAGGCTTCCCGTCAAACCGAGAAGGCTAAAGTAAGAAGTTGCTTTCAAGCGAGAACATTGAAACTTATCAACCACACCAGAAATAAAGGCTTCAAAAATAGAAATGGCCGATGAGGTTCCTGCGAGAAGCAAGGCAGAAAAGAAAAGAATGGCAAATGTTCGCTGCCCGAAAGGAAGCAGTGAAATAGCTTTTGGGTAAGTGATGAAGGCCAAACCAGGGCCACCTGTCACCACCTCTCCAACTGGAGTGCTGGAAACAAAAGACATATAACCAAGCACAGAAAAAACAGCCAGCCCGGCAAAAATTTCAAAGCTTGAGTTTGCAATGCACGTAATGAGCGAGTTTCTCAGCACAGGAGTTTTGCGAGGGAGATAACTTGCGTAAGCCACCATAATCCCAAAGCCAAGTGAAAGTGAAAAAAAGATTTGTGAAAAAGCGGCCGACCACACTTGAGGATCTGACAAACGCGATGGATCGGGAGTAAGGTAAGCTGCTATGCCTGCTTTAGCGCCTGGTAAAAATAAACTCCACACCACAAGCACCGCCATTTGGAAAAAGAGAACAGGAATAATAATTTTGCTCATTTTCTCAATGCCACTTGCAATGCCTTTTCCCACTACGGCCCATACTGCCACCCACGCAAACAACGTTCCCACCACAATGGGAAACTGCATACTCCCTATCTCACTGGGCCCAGAAGTTAGGCCTAAAAAACTGTGATAGAAAAAATGTTCGGTATCCACTCCCCACTTCAAGTTGAAAGCATAGAAAAGAAAATTGGCGCACCATGAAATAACTACGTTGTAGTACAATAAAATTCCGAAGGAACAAAAGCAAACGGCCCACCACCCTACCTTTTCCCATCGTTTTCTAATTTTCGCCGCCACCGCTGGAAATGAGAGCTGAAAGTATGTTCCCGTGCATTGTTCCAAAAGCATCAACGGAATACCCACGAGAAGCAACGCAATAAGATAAGGAAGAAGAAAAGCGCCACCGCCATTTTTGAAGCAAATGTAAGGGAATCGCCAGATATTTCCCAAGCCCACAGCCGAACCTATGGCCGCAAGAAGAAAACCATACCGTGAATCCCATCTTCCTCGCATCATTTTTCATCTCCTTGTTTCACCGGGAAGTGAAACATTTTTTGTGACTGTAATACGGCTGTAACTTCAAGCGCAAAAAGAGTGACAACGGCAAGATAATAAATCCACAAAATGGAAAGAACCAAAGCAGACAAAGAACCATAAACAAAATTGTACCGTTCAAGTGCAAAATACATGTACCAACGGAAAAACAACTTTGCTCCCAGCAAACCAAAAGAAAAAACAAGCGCACCAAAAGCAGAATATCTAAGCGCCACCTTTCTGGTAGGAATAATATGCACTGCAAGAAGATAAGCAATAAAGGTGGACAAAATAAAAAAAACTTTCGCATTAAAAAAATCGCGCAGAGCAAACGGAACAGCATAGCCACCAAAAAGACCAGCAAGAAGCTGAAGCATACTTGGTGCAAAAAAGAGAATGCTAATCAGAAAAATAATTAAAATACCTAACATATGTGACTGAAAAATATTTCGCGATCTCGTGGTTTGGAAAATTTTATTCATCACCTTTTCAAGATTGGTAAAGAGAATAGTTGCTGTAAAAAGCAAAAAGAAAATTCCCAAAATTCCAAAAGAGGATTTGTTGGCAAGAAGTGTGTTTATGTTTTGAAGTAAATCAGGATACGAAAGCGGAACCATGTGTACAAAATCTTGTGCAAGTTTTTCAACAAGACCTTCGTAGGAGCCAAAAAGAAAACCTGCAACTGAAAGCATAATAATGGAAAGTGGAATGAGTGAAAGAATGGCATAAAACGAGAGGCTTGCAGCAAGGTTTAAACAATCATGTTCAAAAAATGCCTGGAAGATGTGAAGAAAAACTTTCTTACTTTTCATTTTTATTTGCACGTGCACCTCGAGCTTCAAAAACTATAATGTCATAATGTGAAGTGCAAGTTTCTTATCGGAAAGAGAAACAATTTGGCGTGAATTAATTTTTTCTGCGGAAGAAGGCTCGAATGGGAACACCTTTAAATCCAAAAGCCTCTTCAAAAGCATGTATGACATAGCGTTTGTATGCTTCCGGAATTCCTTCGGGGCAATTAGAATAAAAGAGAAAAGTGGGAGGATAACTTGTCATCTGCGTTACATAATTAATTTTCACAGATTTACTACGGTAAACGGGAAGATGATGTGCAGCAAGAGTTTCCTCAAGAACTGCATTCAATTTTGAAGTACTTATTTTTTTCGAAAGCAGCGCATCCATCACATCGAGAAGGTGAAATACTTTTACACACCCCTGCCCTGTTTTAGCGGAAACTTTCAGCATTTTAATGTGACCAAAGGCTCTCAGCTGATATTCTAGATCGGCTTGAAATTCTGGCCACGGCTTTTCCATCAAATCCCATTTATTCACCAGCAAGGCTACAGCCTTTCCTTGTTCATGAGCATAACCCGTCAAATGCAAGTCCTGTTTGGTCATGCCGTGAGTGGCGTCAATCAGCTGACAAACAATATCACTTCGTTCAATGGCTCGAAGACTTCTAAAAGCCGTATTTTTTTCTAGGGGCTGTTCAAGTCGATACCCTTTTTTAATTCCGGCGGTATCTACAAAAGTATAAGACTTTTCTTTGTGCACAATTTCCACATCGATGGCATCGCGCGTAGTTCCAGGTGCATTATGAACAACGCAGCGGTTCTCACCTGCCAAATAATTGATAAATGTGGATTTGCCGACATTCGGTTTACCAACAACAGCAATTTTTCTTCCTTTTGTTTTGTCTTCAAACGGAATTTCTTCTGGAAAACAAGAAAGCATTTGATCAAGGAGAAGATCTATCCCAAGTCCGTGTTCGGCTGATACTGGAAAAATTTTTCCCAAACCAAATTTGTAATACTGAACAAGATTTTTTTCATCGCGAGGAACATCAATTTTATTTGCTACCCAAATAACGGGTCGCTTCAATTTTCGCAGATACAAAATAAGTTCTTCATCCAAAACACCAGGTTCGGCACGGCCATCAAACACCACCATCACCACATCGGCCTCTTCCATAGCCTTCATGCTTTGCGATGAAACTTTTTGCTCTAAATCCACTTCGGGAATGAGATCGATACCACCGGTATCAACAAGGATATAGTCACGGCCAAGCCAAGTGGCATCGGCATAGTGCCGGTCGCGCGTCACGCCAGCAAGGTTGTGAACGATAGCACTCTCAGACCCCAGCAAACGGTTGAAGAGTCTGGATTTGCCCACATTTGCACGGCCAACAATGGCAACGATTGGTTTCATGTTTACGTCAATTTCTGGCTTATAGTTTACAGTTCTTTGTAGCCACTCTTGATACTTTATGGAGGAAAAAGTGCTTTTACTGCTGTACTGGCAATTTTGGTAGCGGAGGGCGGACTCGAACCGCCGACCTGTGGGTTATGAATCCACCGCTCTCACCAACTGAGCTACCCCGCCATGTCGCAAAATTAGGGCGCAAATTGCCCGTTTCAAGGAAAAAGTCAATCCATTTTTAGGGGTGAAAGAGCCTAGAAAAACCTTCGCTCGATATCTGAAATTTCCTCAGCAAAAGCCACTCCCACCTCGTAGACGCGTCGAAACAACGATGGATTATACATTTGAGCCCAGCAGACGGTGCCAGGGATACTTTGGCTGGCAGGGTTCGAGCATACAATCACAATACGCTGCCCTTTTCCTACGGGCTCGGCAGTTTGAAATTTAATTCCCGTGGAGGAAATATTACAAACACGACCTGCATACCATCTATGGTCTTGCGCCACACAATAGGAAATACCTGCTGCAATTTCTTTTCGTGCTGCAATTCTTCGTTCTTCTTGGCTGTTTCTTTCTGCTTTTTTTCCGCTTTGAATTAAGGTTTTATCGTAGACGGCTCTTTTTTCGGGATGGGAAAGGGTTGAATAGGCTTCTCCCAGCAAAGAGGCGTCCTGCGAGCTTTCCCCAAGCTCGGGGTGTTTTTTGAGCGCAGACATCAAAACCAAGTAAGCCGCATGAATCACTTCGGTGGGAGCTTCTGGGCTTACGCGTAAGAGCTCATAAAAATTGCTGTCCATATTTCCTCCTTCGCTTTTCCTTCAGAAGCTTATCGCTTCTTCTCAAAAAAAGTTGCGTAAAAAAATGGAGCCTAATACCCAAAATCCTTTAGCTGCGAATCGTTTTTTGTCCAGCTTTGTTTCACTTTTACAAAAAGTTCAAGATAAACTGACGTTCCAAACATAAGTTCAAGGTCTTTTCTGGCGGCGAACCCAATCTCTTTTAATTTTTTTCCGCCCTTTCCAATCACCATGCCCTTTTGAGAATCTCTTTCTACGATGATGGCCGCAAAAATACGATAAACACTATGACTTCCGCTTGGTTCTTCAAATTTTTCAATTTCTACTGCGCATGAATAAGGAATCTCTTCATGCAAATGCAAAAAAGCCTTTTCCCGAATAATTTCGCCACATAAAAATCGTTCGGTGTGATTGGTATAATACTCTTCGGGATAGAGAAACGGGCCTTCCGGTAAGTGCTGCATGAAATACTGAATAAGCTCTTCCGTTCCTTCTTCTTTTAGCGCGGAAAGAAACATAATATTTTTCACACCTAACTCAGCATAAATTTTATTGGCGAGTGATTCATATTCTTCTTTGGAGACAAGATCTGCTTTGTTCACCAAGACAATACATTTTTCGCGATCAACTTTTTGTAGTAAGCTTTTGTCTTGTTCTAGGCGTGGAAGTTTTGGATCGAGCACAAGGCAAACCATATCATTTTGCAACAGCACTTCATCAATGCTTCTCAACATAGACTGGTTCAATTTTTTAGAAGATTCGTGATAGCCCGGAGTATCCAAAAAAATCATCTGACAGTTATCTTTGGTAATGATCCCCAAAATACGTTGACGTGTTGTTTGAACTTTTGGACTTACAATAGAAAGATGTTCACCCAGCAAAGCATTGAGCAGTGTTGATTTCCCAACGTTTGTCTGGCCAATAATAGCAATGTATCCACACTTAGTCATGAGTTTGTTCTCATTTTTCTTGCAGCTCTTCTTGTGCTAAATGTTCTAGTGCAAGTTTTGCTGCGTCTTGCTCGGCAGCTTTTTTACTGCTGCCTTTTCCTAAGCCTAGTACTTTATCACGAACTGAAAGTTCTACTTCAAAGATTTTTTTGTGATCCGGACCTGTTTCTTTTCGGAGTGCATAACGAGGAATAGTACGAAAACGACTTTGCACTTCTTCTTGCAATCTTGTTTTATAATCTTTTTCAAAGCCAACAATATGTGATCTGGTAACTACATAAGCAAAATGTTTTGCAACAAGCGCTGCAACTTTTTTATATCCGCGATCAAGATAGACGGCGCCAAGCACCGCCTCATAAGCATCAGAGAGGAGCGAGCTTTTTTCTCTTCCTCCAGTTAAATCTTCACCTTTTCCTAAAAAAAGATATTCTCCAAGCGAAAGTTTTTTTGCCAGTTCAGCTAACTCATGTTCATTCACAAGTGCAGCGCGCATTTTTGAAAGCTCGCCTTCAGGTTGATCTGAAAACTGCTGCATCAACAAAGTGCTGATGCATAATTCTAAAACGGCATCGCCCAAAAATTCGTAGCGTTCATTATGTTCAGTGGCAGGAAGCTTTTGCTCGTTGGTATATGATTTGTGCGTAAGCGCTCTTTTGAGATGCGTTTTATCTTTGAACGAATATCCAAGATGCGATTCGAATGCTTTTATAATTTTTTTTTCTTCACGTGTTACTCTAGGCATGTTCCGTATACCTTTAACCCTTCTACCTTTTCTACCTTCACGGTACAAAGTGAACGATGCGCCAAATGCTTTTCCGCAAGCAAAAGAGGAACGTCGTTATCGCTTATCGCTGTTGTGAAACCACTTTCACCTTGTCGTTTGTCAATCACAATGGCTTCACATATTTTTCCTTGCAAGGAAGCATAAAAAGCTTCTCGTTTCTGATGTGCAATGGCCGAAAGTTCGCGAGCTCGCTGCTTTACCACCTGCGGATCGAGCTTATCAACGCGCCTTGCAGCCGCAGTGCCTTCTCGCGCTGAAAAAGGAAAAACATGAATCCACGACAAAGGTGCTTCTTCCAAAAAAGTTTTTGTTTCCAAAAATTCTTCTTCGGTTTCACCAGGAAAACCAGCAATAATATCTGCAGAAATTGCCATATCAGGAATATGCTTATCTAACGATTGAACAAGCTTTCTTGCTTGATGCGAATCAGTTTTTCTCATCATGCGCTTAATCACTGTGTTGGAAGCGCTTTGCAAAGAAAGGTGTAAATATCTGCATACTCTTTTTTCGTTTTCTAAAAGATGTTTAATATCATCATCAACACCTTCTGGATCGAGTGAAGTGAGACGAATGCGTTTGATATCGGTATGCTTAAGAAGAGCTTTTACCAAATCTGAAAGCTTACACTTTTCATCGAAATCATTTCCATAACTTCCAATATGAATTCCAGTGAGTACAATTTCATTGTAGCCAGCTTCAACTAATGCATTGGTGTGTTGAATAAGTTCAGGAATAGTCTTACTTACACTTTTTCCTCGTGCACGCCAAATGATGCAATAGGTACATCTGCGGTCACAACCATCTTGAATTTTAAGATAAGCTCTAGCGCGTTGCTGATGATATGGCACGAGATCATCCAAAGTTGATGGAGGTGTTTCTTCAAGAGGAGAAAAAGATTTAAAAAGATATTCAATTAACTGATGACGATCACTCGTTCCAAAAACAGCATCCACTCCGTCAATTGCTCTCAATTGTTCCGGATACATTTCACCAGAACAACCCGTTGCAATAACCAAAGCTTCTTTATTAAGTCTGTGCGCTTTGCGAAGCAAATTTCTGGCGCTGCGATCGGCAGCGTGAGTGACGGTGCAGGTATTCACCACATAAACATCGGCACCTTTTTCGAAAGGAACGATTTCAAAACCAAGTTGCTCACACCGTGCTGCGATGGATTCTGAATCATAGACATTTGCTTTGCAGCCTAAGGTTTCAAGAGCAAGCTTCACTTTTCTTTCTTTTAGAAAGGGAAGTTTTTTTTCTTGATAGGCTAAGTTCATCTAATCCAGCCTCCACCTAACACTTCATCACCATCATAGAACACTGCCGCTTGCCCAGGTGTAATGGCACTTTGCGGTTCATGGAATCGAACTGAAAGTTTGTCTTCTCCCACTTGGGTTAATGTTGCATCGGCAGCCAAATGCTTTGCTCTAATTTTTACTTGAATCGTTCTGCCCATATAGGAACTTCCATCACCATTGGCAGCTGCGCCAAATTGTTTTTTCAGTTCTTCGGAAGCAAAACGTGAAACAGGTGCGTTGGTCCAGTTCACTTCATCCACCATCATGGTATCACGAAGCAAATCATCTTCATCCCCAAGAACCACTTCATTGCTTTCTACGCGGATTTCTTGAACGTACATTTTCTTTCCGGTGCTAATACCCAAGCCTCTCCGCTGCCCAATGGTATAGACATGTATTCCTTCGTGCCTTCCCAAAATATTTCCGGCGCTATCGACAAATGAACCTGAAGTTCCAAGTGAATCAGGATCAAACTCTTCCAAGAAATCAACATAGGAACCTTTTGTGACAAAACAAATTTCTTGGCTGTCAGGTTTATCGCTGGTTTCCAAACCAAATGATCTGGCCATCGCGCGCACTTCTGTTTTATGCAGATTTCCCAAAGGGAACTCAATCGACTTCAACTCATTTTGGCTTAAGTGAAAGAGATAGTACGTTTGATCTTTTCCACCATCAACTCCGCAGTGCAAAGTGTAACGTCCATCTTTTTCTTGAATGCGCGCATAGTGACCTGTGGCGACTTTGCTGGCATTCATGCGATGCATGTCTTTAAATAATGCCGAAAACTTGAGCTTCACATTACAGCTGACACACGGAATTGGAGTCCTGCCTTTTGCATATTCGGCTACAAAGGGTTGGATAACCTGCTGCTTAAACTCTTCACGATAATCAAGGCTGTGAAAAGGAATGCCGAGGCGATGACACACCATTTGGGCATCAAGTCTATCTGCGGCTGAGCAACAGCTTTTTTCGGTGGTGCGATGACAACTTACCAAGTGCATGGCAACACCAACCACATCGCGGCCTTCCTCTTTTAGCAGCAAGGCAGCAACAGAGCTATCGACTCCGCCAGACATGGCGACGAGTGTTTTTGGCAGCGTTTTTTTCATAAAGAAATACTTACTTTTTCAGAGCTTAAGTGCTTTTAGTCCTTAATTAAGTGAGGCGGGACTCTAATAGAGCAAGGCTCGGATCGTCAAGGTTTTTCACGTTATAAGGCGAACCGAGCCGCTCTGTCGGGGCGACTGGACTCGAACCAGCGGCCTCTTGCACCCCATGCAAGCGCGCTACCAGGCTGCGCTACGCCCCGAAATAGGCTAAAAAATCAAAGAGAAACGCGGGTGTTCAACCTTAGTTTGGAAAAAATTGCAAGTGAAGAGTGAAACAAGGATTAGGTGCGAATAATGTGCAAAATCTCGCTTAAGTCTTTTTTGAGTTTCAACAAAACTTTTTTTCCTTCGTAGTGGTGATGTTCATCATTGGGCTGCTGAGAGACCAACTTCTGTTTTACGTTTGCGTGAAGTACAGGAGAAACTTTTAGCACTGGTGGTGTTTGGGTTTGCACAATTTCTTTCTTTTGTTCTAGAGGAGCTGTATTTTTTTCAACTGGTATCGGATGATGTGCGCTTTCACGTTTCTCTTCAAGAGAGCTGGAAGAAGCAAGCAATTCAGCAGCTAAGTCTTCAGCCGAAGGAGAGTGATTTGTCTTGTGTTCATTCGTACCGTTTCCATTTGATGTGAAGGGAGCTCTTGCCCATTCTTTCAAACGTTTTCTGGCACCCGTGATGGTAAAACGTTCGCGGTACAAAAGTTCTTTGATGAGCAAAAGCATTTCAACATCTTTTCGTTTGTAGAGACGTTGTCCTGATTTTGACTTTGAAGGTTTGATGTCCGTAAACTCTGATTCCCAATACCGCAAAACATAAGGCTTTACTCCAACAAGATCACTTACCTCGCCAATGCGAAAATAAAGTTTGTTCGGAATTTGCTCATGAAAAGGATATTCTTGGTTCACTTGAACACGCTCCCATCGTTATATTACATATTAAACTGATGTGCTTTTTCTTCCTCTTCTTTATTGAGTGCTGCTTTCAATACTTGACTCGGCCTAAAGGTGAGCACTTTTCTTGCTGAAATTTCTATCTCTTCACCTGTTTGAGGATTGCGGCCAACGCGCGGTCGTTTCTGGCGAACAACAAAATTTCCAAAACCAGAAATCTTTATTTTTTCGCCACGCTCCAAGGTTTCCTTCATGGTGTCGAAGACAAGCTCTACAATTTCTGCAGATTCTTTCTTGGAAAAACCGATCTTCTCATAAATTTGTTCTATTATTTCTGCTTTTGTCATGTGCCCTCCTTGACGTAAATAAGCGAGTAAAATCCAGGCTGTAGACGGCATCATAACACTAAAGAGCGCTTTCGTCTATAATTCTCTGCACTTACCGTAAAAAGCTTAAAAACAGCTTTAAAGTAGCGTTTAAACCCTTAATACGGCGTTGAGTTTTTCGCTGAGGCTCTTCACAACTCGCTGGTGAAGCTCTTCCACTTCGTTATCCGTCAGTGTTTTTTCACTTGAAGCATAACGCAGCGTGCAGGCGATACTTTTCTTTCCGGCTGGAATTCCTTTGCCTTTGTAGAGATCGAAGAGAAAATAATGCGTCAAAAGTTTTTGACCTTCTTTTCGGATAAGCTGTTCTACTTTCTCAGCTGAAATACTTTCATCCAAAAGCAAAGAAAGATCTCGTTCTATGAAAGGATACTTTGAATAAGCGTGATAGGTTTTTTTCACTGCAGCAAAAATCTGAGTAAACGCATCTACATCAAGTTCGAATACAAAAACATCGCCTAATTCAAGTTCTGCTGAAAGCACGGGAGAAAGCTGACCAAGAAAACCAATTTTGGAATTGCCGTGAAAAATGCATGCGGATTTTCCAGGATGAAGAAAGTCGTAGGTTTCGGAAACAAAACGAAATGCCGCGAGATCAATACCAGCTCTTTCACACAGCCCTTCGAATAATCCCTTAAGGTCAAAAAAATCAGCCATGCTGGAACCTGAACTCCAATCGGCTTTATTTTTTCTTCCCACAACAAGGCCAGTTAAATGGAGAGATTCCTTTACAGTATTTTTTTTTGCTTTTTCATAAACACGTTGAAGTGAAAACAATTTCAGGTCTGGCTCTTGCCTTCTTTTGTTGCGTGATGCCACTTGAAGCAGTGCGGGCAAAAGACTAACGGGCATCTGAGCTTGTTCTTGAGAAAGAGGATTTTGAAGTGAGACAGCATCTTTTTTCAGAGCTGTAGCAAACGAAGCCTGTTCCTTTTCGCCGATGAAACTCAAGAGGACAGACTCGCTGAAACCAGCGTCAATACAGTAGTTGCTGGCAATGCGCGAAAATTCTGCACGCTTCGTTTCCTTCACTTGGTGCAAGGTAAGCGAGGGTTGTTTTTCTTCGATTTTGTCATAACCGTGCAGCCTAGCAATCTCTTCGATGAGGTCGATAGGCCTTGTGAGGTCTGGACGAAAAAGAGGAATTTCACATTTTGCGTCTTCGTTCTCTTGGCTTAGCACCTTAATGCCCAAGGGAAGCAAAAGTGTTAGCATTTCTTTAAGCGTAAGTGATGTGCCTAAAATTCTGTTTGCCTCAGCTGCATTTAATTCCACACAAGGCGATGCGTATTCGCAAAGTTGATGATCTATCCAGTCTGCAGTTGCAGTTCCACCGGCGAGTTCCAAGATGAGATCGCACACTCGATGGAGCACTGAAAGCGTTGCATGAGGATCAACACCTCGTTCAAAACGCCGTGAAGAATCACTTGAGAGGCCAAGGCGTTTTGATGTTTTTCTTACTCCACTTGGATCAAAATAAGCTGCTTCAAGAATGAGGGACTGAGTTTTTTCATCCACTTCAGAATTTTGGCCACCCATGATACCCGCTAGGGCTATAGGTTTGCTGGCATCGCAAATGAGCAAATCTTCTTCAGTGAGTTTTCGAGCTATGCCATCAAGAGGAACAAAATTTTCATTCTGTTTTGCTTTTCGGAGAACAATACTCTTTCCAGAAATTTTTGAAGCGTCAAAGGCATGCAACGGCTGACCCGTTTCCAACATCACATAATTGGTGGCATCAACAACGTTATTAATGGAACGCATTCCCGAAGCTTCAAGGCGTTTCACAAGCCAATCTGGAGAAGGTTTCACTTTTATATCTTGAATTACTCTAGCGGTATATCGCGAACAGCCCAGCTTTGCTGACGTAAGTGAGACCGAGAGTTGGTTTGAAATGTTTTCTTTTCCGCTTGGAATTTTTGATGTCGGGAAATGGCATGCTCTTCCAGAAAGCGCCGAAAGCTCACGTGCAATACCAAAAAGGGAAAGGCAATCTGCTCTGTTTGGAGTAATACCCAAAACAAATGAAACATCTTTCGCAAAAGGAATTATTTCTTCTACTTCGAGCCCAGCCATTGTTAGCTTGTGCGCTAGATCTGCTGGTTTTTCTTTGATGTCAATGTAGTCGCGTAACCATTCTAGGGAAACTTGCATAGCTTTTCTTTCATATAAGAAATGAACAATTTCTTTTTTAGAATTGCTCTAAAAATCGAAGATCGTTTTCATAAAAAAGTCGAATGTCATCTATGCTGTACTTCAACATCGCAACACGTTCCACACCCATTCCGAATGCAAAACCACTTACTTTTTTTGGATCGTAGCCAACAGCTTCAAACACGGCGGGGTCAACCATGCCCGAACCTAAAATTTCAACCCAACCTGTATTTTTGCACACTCTACATCCCTTGCCATCGCAAATAACACATTCGATATCTACTTCAGCTGACGGTTCGGTAAAGGGGAAAAAACTTGGACGAAATCTTACGCCTCTTTCTCCAAACATTTGTTTGCAAAAAAGAGAAAGTACAGACTTCAAGTGAGCAAAGCTAATGCCTTCATCAACCAAAAGCCCTTCTACTTGATGAAACATGGGTGAATGGGAAACATCGTTGTCACGACGGTAAACGCAACCCGGCGCAATGATAGCAATGGGAGGCTTTTCCCGTTGCATAGTATGAATTTGAACGGGTGAAGTATGCGTACGCAAAAGCAATTCATCTGAAACGTAAAAAGTATCTTGCATGTCGCGCGCAGGATGATTGGCAGGCACATTCAAGGCTTCGAAGTTATAAAAATCGGTTTCAACTTCTGGTCCTTCTTCAACAGAAAAACCCAAACCTTGAAAGACAGCAATAATTTCATCCATTACCTTACGCAAAGGATGGCGAAAACCAGGTCTTACCCTTCTTCCAGGAAGAGTGATATCAACCTGTTCACTTTGGATTTTCTTTAGCTGCTCGCTTTGTTCGTGCTGGCTGAGAAGAGTATCAAAAAGTTCATCAAGCTCTTGTTTGAGCTCATTTACTTTTTTTCCTACGAGCGGACGGTCTTCCTTGCTCACTTGTCCAAGACCTTTGAGAAGCTCGGTTACTTTTCCTTTTTTGCCTAAGTATTGAACTTTCGCTTCTTTGGCTTCTTGAAGACTTGTAACGCGAGACGCTTCTGCTTTTGCCGAAGCCTTAATTGATGCTATCGATTCAAGGAAATCGCTCATAGTTTGACCCATAAAAGAAAGCACCTGACATGGACAGAAGAATTCAACCCAAATCAAGTGCTTTTTATTTTACTTATTCGCAACTGCAACAAGTTGTTCAAAGTCTGCAGGATGATGAATTGCCATCTCGGAAAGCATTTTACGGTTGAGCTCGATATTTTTTGATTTGAGCGCTCCCATAAATTTGCTGTAAGAAACTCCGTGAGCTTGTACCGCTGCGGCAATACGAGTTTGCCACACCGCTCTGAAATCTCTTTTGCGAAGCTTTCTTCCTTTGTATGCAGTCTTGAGTGCGTTATCAACTGCCTCAACTGCCGTTCTTAGCAAACGGTGACGCGCACTGAAAAAGCCTTTTGCTTGACGCAAAATTCTTTTTCTTTTTCTCATTCCCTGAAAACCACCTTTAACTCTTGGCATAACCTACTCCTTCTTTTCTACGATCGTCTGTTTTTTCTTAAAGAGACAAGATCCAATTATCCATTTAACATGCGTGTAGCATTCGCTTGATCAGCTTTGCTCAAGTAAGCACCTTTACGGAACTTACGTTTTGACTTTGTAGATTTTGAAGTCAAAATGTGGCGCAGCTTAGAGCGTTTCACTTTAATTTTTCCACTTGCTGTTTTTTTGAAGCGCTTTGCAGCTGCTTTATTTGTTTTTAATTTTGGCATAACCTGCTCCTGTACTAAATTGCTTTTTTATTTCTTTTTGAGTGGAGACAACACCATTGCCATCTGCCTACCTTCAAGTTTTGGTGCAAGATCAATTTGAGCAATCTCTTTTAAAAGATCAGTCACTTCTTTCAGGCGACCCATTCCAATTTCTTGATGCGCCATTTCTCTTCCACGAAAACGAATTGAAAACTTTACTTTATCACCGTGCTCTAAAAACTTTTTTGCGTGTCTTAATTTTGTTTGAAAATCATGATCATCAGTTGTTGGGCGAAGCTTGATTTCTTTCAATTTCACTTGAATCTGATGTTTCTTTGCTTCATGCATTTTCTTTTTCATTTCATACTTATATTTTCCAAAATCCATTATCTTACAAACAGGAGGCCTTGCCGTAGGAGAAACTTCCACAAGATCCAAACCAACATCTTGGGCACGTTGAAGCGCTTCTCGTGTGTCAACAATTCCAAATTGTTCTCCATTTTCATCCACCAATCTTACTTGGGGAATCCGAATGAAACGATTGATTCTTGGTCCTTCTCTCTTTGGTCTTCGTTGTTCCACGTTGATAATACGCCTCCTCTTTAATTAAACCATTTTCTTCATGAGACATTCCCACGAAGAAAAACTACTTTGTTGTTTCTGCTTTCAACAGAGCAACAAACTCTTGAACCGATTTGGCGCCCAGATCTCCTTGGTCACGCGAGCGAACGGCAAGTGTTTTTGATTCTACTTCTTTGTCACCTAACACAAGCATGTATGGCACTTTTTCCATTTGGGCTTGTCTAATTTTGAAGCCTAATTTTTCATTTCTTTCATCTACTTCTACTCTAAAGCCTTCGGCCGCTAATTCAGCATAGACAGCATCTGCAAAGACACGCTGATGTTCCGAAATGGGAATTATTTTTGCCTGCACCGGAGCAATCCAAGTTGGGAAAGCACCTGCATAATGCTCGATAAGAACTCCAAAAAATCTTTCGAGCGAGCCCATCAAAGCGCGATGCACCATGATTGGGCGTTTTTTCTCTCCACCTTGCTCGACGTAATCGAGATCGTAACGCTCTGGAAGATTGAAATCTACTTGAATGGTAGAACACTGCCATGAACGCTTCAGTGAATCTTTAATTTTAATATCAATCTTCGGGCCATAAAAAACGCCTTCACCCGGATCGACTTGATATGCAATACCAGCATTTTTCAAAGAACTTTCAAGAGCCTTTGTGGCCAAATCCCATTCGGCGTCTTCACCTACATATTTTTCGGGCTTGGTTGAAAGATAAATATCGAAATCTTCAAATCCAAACGTACGTAAAATGTTTAAACACAATTGCAACGCATGACTAATTTCTGCTTCAAGTTGATCTGGTCTACAAAAAATATGTGCATCATCTTGAGTAAACCCGCGAACCCGCATCAGACCGTGCAATACGCCGGAGCGTTCGTAGCGATATACCGTTCCAAGTTCTGCCCAACGAAGCGGCAGATCACGGTAGCTTTTCATTTCAGTTTTATAAATCTGAATATGAAAAGGACAATTCATCGGCTTCAATTCATATTCGGTGTTGTCAATTTGCATGGGAGCAAACATATTGTCGCGGTAGAAATCCCAGTGACCTGAAACTTTCCACAAATCTAAACGCGCAATGTGTGGCGTGTAGACAAGCTCATAGCCATTTTTAATATGTTCACTTCTCCAATAATTCTCAATCACATTTCTAATGCGGCCGCCTTTTGGATGCCACAAAATAAGACCTGCTCCAAAATCTTCCATAGAAGAAAAAAGGCCAAGCTGTTTTCCTAGCTTACGGTGATCTCTTTTTTCTGCTTCAGCTGTTCGCTCTAAATACTCATCGAGTTCTTGTTGCGAAGGAAAAGCTGTTCCGTAAATACGTTGCAGCCTTTCTCTTTTTTCGTCACCGCGCCAGTAAGAACCTGCAACCTTTAAAAGCTTGAAGGCCTTGATTTTGCCGGTGCTCTCTACATGACCACCACGACATAAATCTGTCCAGTTTCCATGCTTACAAATGCCAAGCTCTTGTTCACCAATGTCTTCGATGAGTTCGAGTTTAAACGTTTCATTTTTCTCTTTGAAGAAACGCACGGCTTCTTCTTTTGAAATTTTCTTTTCTTCAAAAGGAAGATTTTCAGCAACGATGCGCTTCATTTGCTTTTCAATTTTTTTTAAATCTTCAGTCGTAAAACCTTTTTCATATTCAAAATCATAATAGAATCCGTCTTCAATAGCTGGACCTATAGTCACTTTTGCTTCTGGGTAAAGCCGCTGAACGGCATCGGCCAACACATGCGCTGCGGAGTGACGCAATTTTTCTAAATCACTCAATTGTTTATCTTGTTTTTCTTCCATCACTTCCCATTCCCCTAAAATCTTTAACGTTTTGTGGACGTAACAGGATTCGAACCTGTGACCTCTACCATGTCAAGGTAGCGCTCTAACCAACTGAGCTATACGTCCTCTTGACAAAGCCAACTCCAGCATTTTTCCTGCATGCGCAACAACAACACACTAAAATGAAGAAATGAACTTCACCGGAGTTATCGTAGAGGCAAAAAAATTACAGCGAGATGCGGCGCAGTCTTAGATAAGCCCTTAAAAAAAGTCAAGAAAATCACTACACCATAAAAAAGAACCCATCCCTTCAAGGAATGGGTTCTAAAAACTTTCTAAGTGCTTGTTTTGTAAGAATTATCCTACCTTTTTAATCACTTCTTCAATGGCACCCTTCGCCACATTGCCCACAAGTTGTTCCACCTTTTGTCCGTTTTTGAAGAAAAGAATGGTGGGGATACTGCGAATACCGTACTTTGCGGCCACACTTGGGTTTTGATCTACGTCCACTTTGCACACCTTTACTTTGCCACTTTGCTCGGTAGCAAGCGTTTCTAGCGTTGGTGCCAAGGCTCTACACGGCCCGCACCAAGTAGCCCAGAAATCTACCACAACGGGAACGTCGGATTGAAGAACATCACCATCAAAACTTGCGTCGCTCACTTCAATAATATTTTCAGCCATAACTCCTCCTTACATTTTGTCTCACGCTCGTAGCGCATCATATCATACACGTCAACAACGGGTGCAATTTTTTTAGCCTGATTTAAAACATATGTTTTCGCAAACTGACATTCAGCACAAATCCAGATGCAGCAAGCATTACGATAATGGAAGAACCTCCATAACTTAAGAAAGGAAGCGTTACTCCCGTAAGCGGAATTAACCCCAACACCCCGCCAAGGTTGATGACCAGCTGCCAAGAAAGCCACGACACAATGCCCATGACCAAAAAAATACCAAAACGATCACGCGCACCTTTTGCAATATCAACCCCAAGCAACAAAAAAGAAAGGTACAAACTCAAGACAAAAAGAGAACCTACAAACCCCCACTCTTCAGCAAGAACGGGAAAAATAAAATCGGTGTGCCTCTCTGGTAAATACTGAAGCTTGTTGATGTTGCCCTTCAGATATCCTTTTCCAAAAAATTTTCCCGAGCCCACTGCAATCTTTGACTGCATGAGGTGATAACCTTTTCCTCGCACATCTTCTTCAGGATGCATGAAGGCCAAGATACGATTGCGTTGATATTCTTTAAGGCCAAATTTGTACGTTCCAAAGCCTGCCAATAAGGCAAGAGCGATACACACCAACAGCGTTTTCTTTTTCACGCCAAGAAAAAGTGAGATAGAAACAAAAATAGCCAAAAGAAAAAAGGCTGAGCCCATATCGCCCTGGTACAAAATAATTCCAAAAGGAAGAAAGGTAAGCAAAGCGGGCTTCCATAATTCACGAACACCATAGCCATCGGCACTTGGATGATCGTTGAAGTATTTCGCCATCACAAAAATATAGGTGAGCTTCGCAAATTCAGCTGGCTGAATGCCTACAGAGCCGATGCGTATCCAGCCTTTGGTTCCACGGATTTCTTGGCCGAAAAGTGCGGTGAATAAAAGCATAAACAAAACAATGAGGTAAAAATATTTCCCCCAATCTTTGAAGAGGCGATAATCAATAAAGGTTGTGGCTGCCATCACCAGCAAGCCAAGAGCAATCCAGATAAGTTGGTTCCAAAAAATAGAAAGGGAACCACTTTCTTCCCAATAAAAAACCGCACTGTAAAGATTAAGCAAGCCAACGCCAACAAGTGCACAAACAACAAAAAAGAACGGCCAGTTAAAAGTTTCGGAAAATCTTTTTGTCATGTTTACTCCTCATGATTACGAAGAGAAAAGTGAAGCGAGTTTATTTCTGTTCGGCGTGTCTTTTAAATTCATTTAACATTTTTGGCAAGGAAGCATCGATAAGACTTTGAAGCATTATCTCTGGCATCCAGAGTTTGAGTTCGAAGTTTACTTCATAAGAGGCAAAAAGTTTTTTTCCCTTTTGAGAAAGTTGCCATGAACCTTCATAGGTTTTAAGTATTTCGCTTTCAACTAAGCTCCATGAAATTTTTTTGTCTGAGTCAAAAACGAAGTGAAGTTTTGCCTCGAAAAACTGAACAAGGTCGATGCCAAATACCACTTCTGCTTCATCCTTATCTTGAAACAAAATCCGGACACATTTTATGTGGCTTAAAAATGAGGGATAAGCAGAAAAATCAAGCAATTGCTTGTAAAACACATCGGCGGAGGTGCAGAGCTCAAGCGTACGGGAGAGCTTTGCCATTTAGTTTTCCTTGTGCGTTGAAATGCTTCCGTCTTTTTCGGGGCGGTAAGGTTTGCGCGTGAAATCGTGATGAGTTCTGATGTAACGCACCGTTCCCGTAGCGGATCGCATCACCACAGATGTGGTCATGGCTTTCCCCGCCTCAAAATGAACTCCACGCAAGAAATCTCCGTTGGTTACTCCGGTGGCCGCAAACATCACATTGCCTTTGGCCAAATCTTCAGTGCCGTAAATACGATTTAAATCTGTAACGCCCATTTTGAGCGCGCGTTCGCGTTCATGATCGTTTCGCCACATCATTTTGCCGTAAAAACCACCGCCCAAACAACGAAGCGCAGCGGCAGACAATACGCCTTCTGGCGCTCCGCCTATACCCATGAGTGCATCTATACCAGAGCGCGGTTGGCAGGTAGCAATAGCCGCTGAGACATCACCATCGGTAATAAGATGAATGCGCGCACCTGCTTTGCGAACTTCTTGAATGAGGTCTTCGTGACGAGGCCTGTCCATAATCACAATAGTAAGATCTTGAACGCTGCACTTTTTTGCGTTTGCAATTGCCTTCAAATTTTCGCTTGCTGATTGCTCCAAACTTACGCAATCTCTGGCTTCGGGACCCACCGCAAGTTTTTGCATGTAGCTATCTGGCGCGTGAAGAAAATTTCCTCGATCGGCCATAGCAATAACGGCCAAGGCATTTTCTCTGCCTGTGGCGCAAATGGTGGTGCCTTCAAGCGGATCAAGTGCAATGTCAATTTCGGGTCCGCCTCTTCCCACTTCTTCGCCAATGTAGAGCATGGGGGCTTCGTCCCGCTCGCCCTCACCAATTACCACTCTGCCGCTGATGTCCATGTCATTGAGAGCATGTCGCATGGCTTCAACCGCAACTTTGTCGGCTAAGTGTTCGTCACCTCGGCCCATAAGCCTGGCCGCTGCAAGGGCTGCAAGTTCGGTAACTCGAATCATTTCTAAGGCTAAATTTCGCTCCATGATTTCTCCAAAAATAAAAGCTAAACAGTTTTTTCAAACACTTGTTCTGCCATGTAAGAACTACGCACAAATGGTCCGCTGAAGGCGTGAGTGTATCCCATCTCAAGCGCTTTATCGCGGTAGACATCAAACTGCGCGGGTTCAATAAATTCTTTTACTTCCCAATGTTTTTGCGTTGGCTGCAAATACTGACCAATAGTGATGGCGCGAACACCGACATCGTAGAGATCGCGCAAAGTTTGAATGACTTCTTCAGAAGTTTCACCCATACCAAGCATGATTCCAGACTTCAGCAAGCGATGTGGCAACAGTTCTTTTGAAATGCGTAGCACTTCGAGGGAGCGACGGTATTTTGCACGGCTGCGAATGAGCGGTGTAAGACGTTCCACGGTTTCGATGTTGTGGCTCATCACATCAGGATCTGACGCACAGAATGTTTCAAGGTGTTCTCGCACAGCATCAAAATCTGGCGTGAGCACTTCAATTCTGGTTTGAGGATTAAGCCTTCTTACTTCGCGCACCACTTCTGCAAAATGTGCTGCGCCACCATCGGGCATGTCATCGCGGTCTACGGAAGTAATCACCACATGCTTGAGGCCCAAGGCCTTCACTTGTTCGGCAGTTTGAAGCGGCTCGCCAGCATCGAGTGGAAGCGGCTTTCCCGTTTTGACATTGCAAAATTTGCAAGCGCGGGTGCAGGTGTCGCCCATCACCATAATGGTGGCGGTGCCGCGCGACCAGCATTCGCCCAGGTTTGGGCAACGCGCTTCTTCGCACACCGTAGCCAGCTTACGAATACGCAAGTCTTTCTTTAAGTTGTGAACTTTATCCCAGTCACTCGCCGGCTTTTTAAGCCAGCTGGGCAATCGCTTTCTCTCCACACGCGGCATAATAGGAGTTGATTTTTCCATAGTAGCCCGGGGTTTAGCATGAGCTCATGCCAAGTCAAACGAAAAGAAGCTTCAGTTTTTTAATCGTCTCATCGCAAAAACATCTGCAATGATCTATGGGCTGAAATAAAATCACGCACACTTCTCTCCACTCTCACGCGAGTTTGTTCAGCGTTTCGTTCATTAATTGGAGAAAATTCAACGACTGAGGGAAGCTGGATCTCTATCATATCAAGGTGTTACTCCCACGGTAAAATGTCCTCCCTTATTCCAAGGATAGAATGTCCTCCCCTGTTGGTAACTTCTTGATATCCTTAGCTTTATATTGGAAGACTCCAATCTCTTGGTTCTGGTAGTATATTTT
>Ga0210005_1000236_pt1 | contig 48288 bp, 42 predicted proteins | sample CryGey02umfilter_3_FD_183961 | JGI IMG/M metagenome (GOLD analysis project Ga0210005, IMG submission 183961) | Groundwater microbial communities from aquifer in Utah, USA - Crystal Geyser 4/9/14 0.2 um filter (SPAdes) (version 3) | ecosystem: Environmental > Aquatic > Deep subsurface >... | reverse complement strand
TGCCCTGCCAAATAGTCCAGGCCATCAGCCCGCCGAATACTGCAAGCAGCACAACAGCATCGAACCGGGTAATTTCACCGTCCCAGAGTTGCCATGCCGCCAGAGCGGTCACCACCGTGAGGATAGGCAGCTCCTTACGCAGAACCTGCGAATGTACGGCGATGGGGCTGATGAGTGCCGTGATCCCCAGGATCAGGGCGATGTTGGTGATGTTGGAGCCGTAGGCGTTGCCCAGCGCAATCCCCGGATTGCCCTGCGAGGCGGCCAGCGCCGACACCACCATCTCCGGCGCGGAGGTACCGAAACCGACGATCACCATGCCGATCAACAGCGGCGGCATACCGAAATGGCGGGCGGTGGAGGACGAGCCCTCCACGAAGCGATCAGCGCTCCAGACGAGGAGCACGAGGCCGAATACAACGGCGATAATGGCGAGTGTCATACGAATTAAACATTCCTTAAAAGCCGATGGACCAGATCACCCTTTGGGCGGATACGGATCGTTCCCGTGGCTGTCCTTGTTCTGGATTTTCCCGTCCTTGCCGTGGACGTAGAACTCGGTGCCTTGGTTCTGGCTGATCTTACGCCCGGCATCGACGGCTTCCTGCTTCTTGTCGAAGTGGCCGCTGCTACGAGCCGTGCCGTCTTTTTTGACATCCCAACCGCCGTCGGCGTTGGGCACAACATGATGTGATCCTGGTTTCTTTGGCATGTTTGCCTCCTGTCTACTTGTGAAAATTTCCGGACGAGATTTGCAGTATGTACATCAGCCACGAATCGGTCCTGAGGAGAATGGCCCTGAGCTGTTCATCGGTCAGCGCAGTCTCCAACTCGTGAACCCGATTGAACAGCTCGATCATCTTCACCAGTGCCCGGGTATCGTGCATCAGGAAGTCGGTCAGCGGATCGTTGTTCAGCTCCCGGCAGACATAAAGCACCCTGGCTCGACGAGTTGGCTTGCCGTCATGTAGCAGGTCCTTCTGATTGGACACACACGGAATCCACGCGGCGACGAGATCATCGGGTGCCAATCGCCTGAGCAGATGGTTCCACAGCTCCCTGAGCGAGCTCAGTATGTGCCTTGCCCGGTCGGCATTGTTACCATACAGGGCATCCCGAGCGCCGATGTACGGCCGAGCGAGCCCTGGATCGACCTGCTGCAGAAGAGCGATGCAGCCCGATGTTTCCAGCTCAGCTTCTGCGACAAGCTGAATTTCGGTTTCGGCCTCGTCCTCATCCCGTTCATCCCAGGGGCGAAGGGTTTCGAGCGCGAAGCTGGTGGTGTAGATTTCACGGGTGGCCCCAGGCAAAACGAAGGCAGGCAGACGCGTGATGTCCGAGATCTCCCGCAGTGACTCTGCCAAACTCCCATACGAGGCAGCCGCGTGAGCTATCGAGCTTTCCAGTCCCGAGATGACCGGCATCTCGATCTGGAACCGACTCTTTATGGCCTCGAAATCGATGCCCGCCATGAGCCGTTCTGTGGCTGTAAGTCGCAGGGAGGTATCACACAGGGCCAGCTTGGCAGAGGCCTGAAGCTGTGAAAGGTGCGAGAAGTCGTGCTGGATGGGCTTGATTGTATCAAGCCATGACTGATGTGTAGCCGTAAGGCTCTCGGCAATGCGGCTTGTTGCGGTGGGCTGCTTTATCAGCTCCTGCCAGTGTTGATTGGCACTTGCAATCTCCTGTATCCGGGTCATGGCTCCAGACATTTCGAGGGCGCGACTGATTTCCAACTGCTGACGACGGATGGGTTCCAGCGTGCGTTCCATTTGCTCGATTACGCTCAGATAGGACGGCTTAGCCAACCGGTTGATGGCCTCCATGTCCTGATGGAGCTTGGCGAGAGCAGATTTTGCAGTTTTCAAATTGTCTGACATATAACCACGATTTGTTGATTGCGTTTCCCGTTACATGAGTTCATTCATTCGCTCCTGGAAATATCTTGGGTATTTTTCCATCACCGCATTGGCTCCGTCCCGGTCTTTTTTCAGCGCCTTCACGAGATCCTTCATCTGGGTCGCTGCCAGGTTCAAGGATGCAGCGAGGTCCTGAGATATGACTCGGTCCGAAAAGCCAAGCTCGTAAAGGGCAATGGTGGTTTCCGTGGGCAGACCATATTTCAGGCGCTTTTGGAAAAGCTGCAGACGATTGATCGGGTCGCCTGTTCCTTCGCGGTCCAGCATTTCTACAAATTCACACAATGCACTCACAAGAAGAGCTCCATCATAGGCAAGCCCGCCCTCGCAAATATCAATGATATTTTCGATTTTGACTTTCCTCGGCCTCTTTCCTTTACCGAGCTTGCATTTATTTTTGTCGGCAATTCGGAAAAGCTCATGAAATGGGGTCCCTGAAATCCACTTCTTCGCAATTTCTTCCAGGATGTCCTTCTTGTCGAACTTATTGAAAGCTCTGTTGTGTATATGCTCCGTTATTAACGGCCATATGAGGGCAATAACTTCGTCTCCATTTTGGGCGGCAATAAGTTCATCAGCGTTATTTTGTACCCATCCCTCAATCGCCTTGGCATCGTTGACACCATATAATGTTTTACCAAATGCTTTCCGCCGGTTAGCGTCAGTAATATTTTCAGATATGTTTTCAGCTAGAAGCTTGAACAATTCTTGAATCTGCTCCCGTTTCTCATCATCAGCTAAGAAGTACGCCAATGTCTGTTCCGCGAGATCAGCAATGTCTTCTTCCATCAGCCCATTATCAACAGCATCCCAGTTGGAGAGAAGAAAGCCTTCGATGGAAGCGAGAGTCAGGCTGAAAAATTCGAATTGCGGTTTCATCGCATCGACCGTGAACCCGTTTCCACCGTGTTGTTTAGCAATCTTGCCAATAATTTCATTCAGGGAATCCCACCCGGCTATATGAGCTTTGGCAAAAGACAGGATGTCCCATGTCAGCGTATGATTCTTTTTGTCCTTTGACTTGGTGCGGTCATTCCGAATAGCCAGAGGGATCAGTTGAAAGAGGCTGCTTGCGCATTCCTCTGACTTGGTTGGATCAAGCAGCTCCTTGACTATATCCCACCGCCAGCCGTCTTTTCGGTTGCGTCGCTTGTCATACACAATCGGGTCTGCAAACAGAATGCTGCCTTCAGTATGCATACCGGCGCGACCCGCTCGGCCAATGAGGTTATGTGTTGCATCCCGTGTGATTATGTCCCCGTTCGTAGCTGGCCCTTGTTTCGTGCCCGCGAACTGATGCAACATCTGATTGAATCGTTTACACCCTGCGGGGAGGCAACAAGCGCCAGCCCCATAGCCGGGTCAAGGGCAGGCGGCGTCTTTTTGCCGCCTGGCGAAGCGCACCCTTGACGCGGCTACGGGGCGATACCCTCTGGTATGGCTGTAAGCGCGGCAGTATCGCGCTTACAGCCATACCAGACCTGGGGGGTTATCCTCCGGATTTACATGAAATGACACAGACGACGCCATCCCATGAGCCAAGTTCATCCTCTTGCCCGAACCACCCCTCGCACCCGCGCCGAGATCAACGCCTCGCCGGACTCGATCACTGTACTCTCCGATCGTTACAACATCAGCCTCGCGACCGCACGCAAGTGGAAGCAGCGTGATGACGTTCAGGATCGTTCGCACCGCCCCCACACACTCTGCACGACACTGACACCAGGGCAGGAAGCCGTGGTAGTGGAACTGCGGCGCACCCTGTTACTTCCTTTGGATGACCTGTTGGCCATCACCCATGAATTCATCAACCCTGCCGCCTCGCGCTCTGGGCTGGATCGCTGCTTGCGCCGCCACGGAGTCTCCAACCTCAAAACGCTGCAACCCGAGATTGAGGGTGAAGAGGCGCCGAAGAAGACCTTCAAGGACTACGAGCCGGGCTTCCTGCATATCGACATCAAATACCTGCCGCAAATGCCCGACGAAACCCAGCGGCGGTATCTGTTCGTCGCCATCGACCGGGCGACACGATGGGTGTACTTCCGCATCTACCGCGACCAGACCGACACCAGCAGCACCGACTTCCTGCGTCGGGTGAAGCAGGCCGCGCCGATGAAGATCGTCAAGCTGCTGACCGACAACGGCAGTCAGTTTACGGATCGCTTTACCAGCAAGAAGAAGAATGAACCCACAGGCGAACATGTGTTCGATCTGGAATGCGTTGCGCTGGGCATTGAACATCGTCTTTCACCGCCACGGCATCCCCAAACCAATGGCATGGTCGAACGCTTCAATGGCCGCATCAGCGATCTGGTCAAACAGACCCGTTTCGGATTGTGCAACATCTTTTCTGTAAAAGTTTGCAGGCGATTCCATTGGGATGATGAGATCAGTCTTTCAAGTTGAGATAGATTTTGCCTGTCATCCAGTCTTCGTCGCACTCGGCGAGAAGTGCCGAGACGAGGCGGAGGCAGGACGCGGTGTTGGGGAAGATCGACGCGACACGAGTGCGGCGCTTGATCTCGCGGTTGATGCGTTCGAGGCCGTTGGTGGTACGCAGTCGAATCCGCTGCGCATGCGGCAAGTCGAACACCGCGAAGCCCTCAGGCAGGTTCTCCTCGGCCCACTGAGAGAGCTTGGATGCGTCCTTGCTCCAAGCCTCAATGGCTTGCTTGAGCAGGCGTTCCGCTTCGCCCCGATCCGGCGCATTGAAGATTGCCCGAATGCGTTGTGCCACGGGTTTGCGCTGATCGAGGCGGGTGACATAGGCTTGCGCATTCTGCTGCAAATGAAACTGGCAGCGCTGCCAGGGCACGCTGGGCAAGGTCGCCCGGCGGGCCGCATTGAGTCCGGCATGAGCGTCGGAGACGATCAGCTTGACGCCCTTGAGGCCGCGCCGGATCAGGCTGTCGAGGAACGTGCGCCAATGCACCTCCGCCTCGGACAGCGCCACCGACACGCCCAGTACCCGGCGATGGCCATCCTTCGTGATGCCGGTCGCCACCAGTACGGCGCAGTCGACCAGCCGCCCGCCTTCGCGCACCCGCTCGTAGCGGGCATCGAGAAAGAGGTAAGGCGTTTCATCCAGAGGCCGTTCGCGCCAGGCCGCCAAGCCGGCATCGAGCTGCTCGGCGGCGCGACTGACCTGGGTCAAAGAGATCGACACCTCCGGCCCCAGCAGTTTCACCAGGATATCCGTCACCTTGCGGGTGGAGACGCCCTGCACATACATCTCGGCCAGCGCGATGTTGAGCGCCTGTTCGGTGCGCGTGCCCTTCTCCAGGGCGCTGGGATAGAACCCGCCGCCGCGCACCTGGGGCACGTCGAAAGTCAGTTCACCGACGCGGGTCATGACGGTCTTGGGCTTGTAGCCATTGGCGTAGTCGATTCGCTCGGCAGTGCGTTCATGCGGTCGGGCATTGAGAAAGTGGTTACGTTCGATCTTGCTCGCTTCATTGACCAGGATGCGCAGGGCTTCGCCAGCACCGTCCAATCCGTTGGCCAGCAAGGCCGCAAAAGCGGCGTCCAGGGGGTGATGTTCGATGCGATGCGCCATGATGCTCGACTCCTTCGTGAGAATGGGTAAGAATGCCCCGAAGAAATCGACTGCGGGTGCTGCCTGCCGGGGTTTCGCCGCGAGGCTGTGCCGCCCTTCGCTCTTCGGGCGCTACGCGCCCTCATCGCTACGGCCGGCACAGCCTCGCAAAACCAGCAGGTTACGAATTTACAGAACAGATGTTGCACTAACCCGTTTCGCCTCAGCAGCCGAGTTGGAAACCACCCTGGAACACTATTTGAAAATCTACAACCACCACATCCCGCAGCGAGCTTTGAACCACCAGACACCCATCCAGGCATTGAAAAAATGGCAGACGGAAAAACCCGAATTATTCGTCAAGCGCGTTTATAAACAGGCGGGACTTGACAGTTATGAAAATCCCGAACCTTGATGCGCTCCATGCCCTGGTAGACACTGGTAACAATGAGGTATCTGATTGGAAGATTTACGCCCTGCGCCAGTGTGGAGGTGCAAACAACGAACCGCACGAGGTTTTCACGCATAGCGTGTTCCACTGAAAGGCGGATGCCATGTGGTGTATTGCCGTGATGAGAAAATATGCCGTGCTCGGCACTCATTGAAGCCGATGCTTCAGTTCCAAGATTCGCAACATGGAGGTAATGGAGCCGTGCAACCTCCCTTCGGTCTGAGAATTCTTGTGGGAGTGGAAGCGGAACACCACGATCAATGAATTCCACCGCTTTTTCACAGATGCTTGTCGCTGTTGATTTTTTGCCACAGAAGATGGCGATGCTTCCATTAGGGGCCAGTTTTATACCGAGATAGAGTGCAATGGCCTGGCCATCGTCTTTCTCTGGAAAGTGGCGATCTTTCTGCTCTCTGCCTCTTCTCCCGAGATTGAATCTTTCAATCACCCTCGGAACGAAAAACTCGTTTTGTTCGGCGTCACGGCTGTCGACGTACTCGATTCTTCCCAACTGATCGAGCCAGCTCGCGAACCCGACTGACCTGAAAGTCGGAATCAGGGTTGTGCCTTCGACGACATTAGGCTCGCCGTTCAGCCATTCTCCGACGGCCTCGGCATTGCTGATGACCGCTGAGATCAGCACCTTCTGGGTTCCTTCGGGAATCATGGAGCGCAGTGATGTTAGGAGCAGCTCGTATGTGATGCCTCGTGTGCCGCTGTCAAACTGGTGGCCTTCATCAAAGACCAGCAACCCAACGTGGCCAGCCAGCTCCGGCGCGTGCCGAAGGACGTAGACCAGCTTCTCGGGGGTTACAACCAGGATCTGTTGGTGCCCCAGGAGTTCGGCAATCTCGAAGTCGGTCTGTAGGGCATCGGATAATTCATCCACCTTGGTAGGTTCGTTGTGGAATGCCTCGACAAGGCTGTTCTTGATCTCATGGCACAGCGCCCTGAACGGGGCGATGATGATGGCCAGTGCTACGCGGTCAGCCAGAAACGCGCTTCGAAGTATCAGTTCCGTTGCCTTCGTTTTGCCAGCGCTAGTGGGCATTTGAACGATGGCAGACTCGCCTTTGAGAACATCAGCCTTGCCCAAAAGGTGTTGCGCAGGCCAGAGTTCCTTGATGAACGAATCCTTTTGCAGCGCATGGAGCCATTTGTCGCGGGGTAGCCCGGAATATGATGGTAGGGCTTTCCAAGCGGAATTTTCGAGTTTTTTCCTCAGAACGGCCGCGATCACATCACCAAAGAGAAGCTGCCTGGGCGTGCCGAATTCATAGACGGCGTCCCTCAGCTTCGTAGCCAAATCGAGAAGATTTTCTTCGCCATTCCCATCCTCGAAAAACTGGAGAATCCATCTTGAAATCCCGTCGATGAATCCGCCAAAGGGTCCCTCAGTTCCATCAAAATAGGTTCCCAGATCGGCCTGCAACAACCAGAGCAACAGGTCTTCCAAACCATCGCCATCCAGATCCGGGCAGTCGCCATCGATGCGCTTCGCCAATACCGACGCGCTTCCGGGAAGCTCGCACAGGTAATAGGAGGCGGAGCCAAGAAGCACAAGGTATGGATCAAGTGTCTCATTCAGCTTTGATTGGAGATAGGAATCAAAAAAGCGGGCAGAAAAAAGCAGATTGGTTCTCAGCTCCAAGAGGGAACCTGCTGAATCTGGCTCTTCCCGGCTGATAGCGGCGGCAAGGTCGCCCAGCAGGCCAATCGAGATGGTGAAGAGCTTGGCCGGATCTTGGGTGATTTTGATGTGATGCTCTTCCGGAACACTGTACTCGAGCATCTTGGCCTTTGACCGTGTAACACCAAGTAGGAGTTGGGATTTCTGTTCAGGCCTCATCCGCAGCCCTCCTGTAGAGCTCGTGGACGAGTGCCATCATCTGATCCCCTTTGATGACCACTAACGCAAGGTCACCTGAATGCGGATGAGAGGAGGCATCGGTCGAGGATGTCAGGTGGCTGTCAAAAAGCGGATTCTCAAAAAGCGCGACAGCTCCATAAACTTCCTTGTATGGGTGATCTACTTCGTTCTGAAAACGCTCGATCTTTTCGGCATCATCAAGCTCATTGCGGCCATGCAACCTTTGCTTGATGGCATTTAAAGACTCCGCCTTCCTGGTGATGTCCTTTGCCGAACCATCGACTGCATCTTGAAGTCGTGCTGTTGGCTTCTTTCCCGAGAACTGTGCCTTCGCTTCAAAGATCGCCAGCTTATCCTTCGAAGAGGATTTGCCATCCTTGACGATATGAAAACCGATGATGTCACTGCCTTTTGTCGATTCATTCCGGATGGTTTTGTCACCGTAGCGAGTGCGTGGAACCCAGTAGCCGTTCAGATATTCAAGAAAATCGGCTACCAGCACTTCGCCGAAATCGCCAGCGCGAATGCTGGGGCCTGGTGCAGCTTTGGGGTCAGGAAACTTTATGCTGTTGAGATATTCCGAGCGAGAGCATTTGTACCCTCTGCGCCAATAATCGATTTCGCTGTCAAAGCAATAGTGATTTCGAAAGTGTTTCGCCCATGATGAGAGCACATCGTCGTCGTCCTGATGTTGGAACTCCCAGACCTCCACCTCCTTGCCGTCGGTAGTCTTAAGTCGTTCGCCAGTGTTGACGAGCCATTTAGTGTGCTTCGATGTCCAAGGCATCCTAAATATTTCCTATCCAAAATTGGCCAGCGTTCATCGTTGGCATACCCCTGCCATCCACTCGATTGCCCCATCAACATCGAAATACCTTCTCCCATAAGCCAAATCACGTAGTTCCTTTGGGATGAGAGGGTCATGCTTTTCAACAATCGTATCTGGTACTTGACGGGATAGCTCCTCCGATGTTGGATACTCGTCATGGACGATTGCTCGTACAGATCTATAAAAGGTATCGAGGGTGCAATTCCTTATGTCAATGACGCCACCAAAACAATCCGCAGCCAAACCTGCACGACGAAGCAGAACGGTTATTGTGGTGGTGATTTGATCGCCACACCATGGAAGGACGTGAACCGTACCTCCTATTTGTATCAAGCTGGTGCTCTCTAACCCCAACGAGTGGAAACAATCTATGCCTTCAGACAGCGTCTCCTTGGCTGTCTTGTCCAAATAAATCGGCATAGCTTTGTCGATGTAAACACGGCGCATTTCTTGTCTCACGATATCGTGGACAGATTGTCCGTCGCCTCCAAATTTAGGAGGTCTGCCGCCAGTAGCTCTTTTTAACGCAATAACTTTCTTGTCCGAGTTAATGTCCAGCACCTCCCAACGCTTGCCAGCAAATATGATTAGCTGCCCAACAACAAGCGGCTTATCTATTGGAACAGTGCCTATTACTCGCGCTTCGCATTCAAGGCGGTATTCTTCCGGAGTATTGAAAGCGGTATAAAAGTTATAGTTTTCAACGAGTCTCTCGCCTCTTACTCCTAAAACGAGTTGTCCATCCCGCATTTGTGTTATTAAATTATGTTCGCCGAGAGCCTTTAATAAGCCAACGTAAATTTGTTGATCAACCAAACAAAAAGGTCCCGTTTCACACAACAAAGACCATAATTGATTTGCGCGAACACCCCCATACTGACCAATTACTGATAACGTTTGCTGAACAAGGGTGGAAAGATGGTATTGGTTGCCTGGAGCTGGCTCACACCATTTTTTAAGAAGTAGGTTTATCATTGCGATGCATTGCACCGTTTCCACGCGGAGCCTATCTAAAAGGTGGCTCTTTACTGTAATCTCATCTTCAGGGATGAAAAGTCGCAATATTGCCGCGTCACCTCGGCGACCAGAGCGACCAAGACGCTGGCGTAAGCTCGCCACAGAATGGGGTGCTGTTACTTGGGCGATTGAATCCACACTTCCGATATCAATACCCAACTCCAGGGTCATGGTACAGACCGCAGAAGTTGGTAAGTTGTCTTCCTGGAGTCGCGCCTCAAGGCTCTCCCGAATCTCCTTGGAAAGGCTACCGTGGTGGGGGAAGAATTCGTTTGGCACACCATTCTTTTCGCAAAAGTCCGATAGGGTCGCGGCGATCTCTTCTGTACGCCCGCGACTATTAGCAAAAATCAGATGCGATTTTCCGCGCAAAATTTTATAAAGGTCGTCGACTATCTCTTCAAATCCAGTGGTCGATTCCTCGTTTTCACTGCCTTTGTTAAGATAGCCTCTTAGTTGAATTTTCAGATCTGAGTGAGATGTACTTGATTCAATAATTTTGTATGGGTAGTTTTTTGTTGAAGGTCTCAAGAAACGTGCTACCTGTTCCATATCGCCCAAAGTGGCACTAAGGGCAATCCTTGGAACAATCCGGCCAAGCATGAATTCGATACGGTGCATAAGAGACTGTAGTTGGCAGCCCCGCTCCGTGCCTAGAAAAGCATGGAACTCATCTATAATAATGTGGCTTATCGATGAGAAACCCTTACTGCACCAACCGGCCTGATTCAGCAATAAGGATTCCAGCGATTCAGGCGTGATCAAAATTATGCCACTGGGACTTTTCTTTTGTTTGTCTTTAACGGAACGGAGCACATCCCCATGCCATGGTGTTACAGGGAAACATAGAATTTCACTAAGGCTTCGAAGTCTGCGGAATTGATCGTTTATCAATGCCTTTAGTGGGCTGATATATAAAATTCCGACTCCATCCGGTTTTGTTTCAGTGATACGAGAGCAAGCAGGAAGGAAAGCTGCTTCCGTCTTTCCTGCTGCGGTTGACGCACTGATAATAACATCACAGTTTGCTTTTAGAATTGGCTCAATTGCACGTTCTTGAATGTCTCTGAGCGCAGTCCAGTTCTGTGTCCAAATCCAACGCTGAACATCTTTGTGTAATAAATTGAACCCAATGGACTCGCTCATTCTGGACCTCAAAGTTGAAAAGTGGCCAATTCGTCATCGCTGTCCACATCAATTCCAGGCATATCCGTATTGTGCTCCTCCTCCAAATGCACTTTTTCAATCAGCTGGTTCCAGCGAAGATCTGCGTTTTGGTCAAGGACCGCCAAAAGATCAACGAACACCTTAATAGTATTCCGAGGTGTTCGGAAATATGCATCCCCAATTCGATTTGAGCAATGAGCTAAAAATGCCGTTAGAGCTTCATCAGGGAGAAGATATTTGTTCTCGTCTCCAGAAGCATAAACGTGCCGGAGATTTCTCAATAGAATAAGCAACTCTTCCGGTGCCAGGTTGGCAAGATGTAATGTTGGAGAGGAATAATCGATGACTCCTGCGGAACGGGCAAATGAATTTTCAGCCAAACGCGAATGCAGTGCCTCATAGCTATAGAGCCCTTTTCTTGGGTCAAGAAGAAAATCGGGTGTGCCCCCCAAGAGAAACCCGATGTGCTCCGCACTGCCTTGTAAACAGTCATTTAGAATTCGAAGTATCTGCTCATAATTTGAGACTCTAGCTTTCTGGCTGGAAAGCTTGTAAAGATTTACCATTTCGTCAAGATTGACAAGAAGCCCGTTATACCCGGCTTGACGAACAAATAGACTTAGAAGTTTGAAGTGGTCATAAACGCTGCCATCATCGACTATAGTCCGCACTCCTAATGAGTTCCTTGCATCAGTCTTTGTTGTAATTTCCCCACGCAACCAACGCACGGCATCCGATTTGAGCTGTTCATTGTCCTGCTCGTATCCCTCCCAGTACGCGCCTATTACTTTTGCAAAATCGTACCCGCCGACAAGCTCAGACAAATGACTTAGTTGTTCCTCAATAATCTCTGTCACAGATTTGCCGGTGGCGTCGGCTTGTTTTCTAGCTTCTGTGATAAATCGTTCGACTACGCTAGTGAGGGCATTCCCCTCTGGCTTTGTCCTGGTTGAAAGATTTCGTACCAGTTCGGCATACAGGTTGCGGGCTTGCCCTCCAGTGGCATGCAGTCTTCTGTCCGGGGAAAGGTCGGCATGGATTGTTACCAACCCCTTCTCGAGGGCGATTGTCCGAATCAGCTGCAGGAAAAAACTTTTTCCAGAACCGAATTCGCCTATTATGAATCGAATTGATGAACCTCCATCAGAGATCCGCTCTATATCTTTAAGAAGAGCCTCTACCTCTCGAGCTCGCCCAACTTGAATGTGTTGCAGCCCTGTCCGTGGAGTTACGCCAGCACGCAAAGATTGAATTATGGCGTCACGCTCCCGGGGACGAAGTTGTTGCTTATTGTTATTGGACATTTACTATCTCCCTCGCAAGATTTACATCGACAAAGACCGGATCGCCGTCATCAATCAAAGGCGCATTTGCATTGTCAAAAGACCATTCGTTAAGCACTTCCATTGCGCCATCAACCATTAAGCCAAGCTCCTTACACAGATCGTGTATCGAGCTACGTTCCCAAGTTTCTTGTTCTAACAGACGATGGAAGAAGTTTTGGTGCGCTTTGTCCAGGGCAGCCAAAGGATTCTCCGATGGGGAGAGAGTCGTGATGATATCGTTTTCGGCCTGATCTTCTTGGTCTGAAAAAATCCCTTCCAGCACACCCTTAACTTGACGTGTCTCTTCTGTACGAATTCGGATCAACTCCTCATTCAAGCTAAAGCCCTTCGGTTTTACAGGTTCAACGGTAGGCGTTGGAATAGAAAAAGCTGGCTCGGTATCTCGTAAACCGACGGTTACTGGTTCATTTGCGGCCGCCAAGGTATGGAGGTCGCTTGTAACTTGCTCCTTATTCAGGCCGAGAGTCGAGTAGAGTTTTTCTAGATGCTTGACTTCCTTCGGGTCGATTCGTCCATCCGCAAAGGCAACTGAGATCAATATGTGACTGATTGCCGTTTTTTCAGCTGTACTGACCTCGGTAAGTCGCTGCTTGATGCCTGCTGTTCCTTGCGGTGTATTGAGGCACCACTGAAGTAACGCAAGCAAGGAATCCTTCTCTATTTGAGTTAAGTCACGATTTTCATTCACTAGACTTTGCAGTGTCGCTTCCTCTGCCGGAGAAAGATCGTCGTCAATTTGGCTAACCATTGCACCAAGCCGAAGAATGGTGCCAAGTGTCCGATATTCCCGGGATGGACGGAAATCTATGCCATGCCCATTTGGGAAAATAGCTACCTTGCCATCGAGATTTGGCTTTATGTTATGGAATCGAATATCGGGTGCTATCCCAAAACCCATTCCTTCAACTAAAGCGGCTAGATTTTCCGATTCCTTTTTACCGATCTGTAGAGGTGACTTCTCGCCAAAGCACTTATACAAGCTTTCCACCGATATGAGTCCCACGCCATTTGTACATACTTGAGCAAGTTGCGATTTGGCTTTTTGGGCCGCCGGAGACTGATTCATTAATTCTTTAGGTAGCAAAGCCAGTGCTGCGAGTGAGTTTGGATCGTTATCCTTGCGCCCAAGAAATCTGCTGTATGGGTCCAAGTCAATTGTGCATTCCTCAACTAATGAACTTAGCTTTTTCAGAGGTGCAGTAAGAATGAAGGGATTTGGCAAATCTGGAACCTTAAGTTTCAGATCTCCTCTGATAGATGAACTCGCGGCACGGTATTCAAGTTTCAAGGGCGTTTTGTTTGGCTTAACAATTAACCCCTCCCCAAACTGATGTTTATAGCGACGGGAAAATAGTTCTTTGAACTCTTTTGCGCAGCGTCGCGCTGGGGTTCTCAGTCCAAATTCTGGATGAAGTATTATCCATTGGAGGGCTACATCAGAAGGTATTGGTTTTCCTGCTGCGACATATTTTGCCAAGACAACCTGAAATGGCTCCGAACAATATCTGTCGTTAAAATCAAGGTAACCAGGAACAGGTTTGTCGCTCTGATAAAGTACCCATTCCATAGCGAGAAGATTGCTTGCATAACCACGAAAAGAGCGATTCCCGCCATAAACCTTCAGCAGGCGATTGACCTCTTGAACTATTTCGGCCCGTTCGGCAGCAGGAACGGAACCTTTTTGGCCATCAACGAATAACCTTCGCTCCAACCCGTAAAAAAACAGAAATACATAACCCATATTTGCCTCAGGCTCAGAACGACCGCCTGTCAACCACTTTAAATAGGCCCCACGGCATCTTGGCGATATACGAGCGTACTGCGGCCAGTAACTCATTTCATCACCACCATCCCAAGGTTCCGCTGGTGACACTTTGAGCTTGGGATTAATAAGGCAAGCATCGTTGTCATAACCACTGGTATCCAGCAGAGTCTCACCGACATAAATCAGTCCGCCTGTAATGTCGTAGCCCTGCACACTGACACTCTGACCGGCGCTATACCACTTTGCTGGCTTACCGCTGGGTCGTTCATAACGCTCGGAATCAACGTATCGACTTGGCCCCGAGACCTCAAATCGGACTGTGACTTCGGGTCTAACCGGGGGCTTTTTGCTGGAGGACGCACCCTTAACGACCCGATAAATCACATAAACGATGATTATTCCAATGATTATTTCCATATGCATTCCCCGTGGTTAGCCGCCAGCACCAAGCTTGTGCTTCACATCAACATCAAAGTTCTCGGCATTTATCTTAGATGTGAGACGGTCGTTATTCAAAACTCGAAGGACGGTTTCAATGTCGTCTTCGGTGACAAGTAGTTTTCCGTCAGGTGAGTATTGAATTCCCCAGCCATCTTCTTCGCTTACCTTTTTCAGGCTGGTCAAAAAGTTGGGGTCTTTGTAGTAGCCCGCTTTTTTGACTTGGGACAGCCTTCTCAGGTGACGAAGATTATTCCCAACCAGATCGGATACCGCAGCCGCATTTTCAAATAGCCCAAGTGAAGAGAACTCTTTGACGATTTCGTCACGGTTCCGCTCCATGCCTTCTCGAAAATTCAATGCGGTTTCGAAGTTCTTCTTGTCTGCGATAAAAATAATGCCGTCATAAGTGAAGAAATCGACCTTGCCATCGATACGGAAAATCTCCTGCTCTCCAAGGTCTACCAGCATATTATTCTGAAACACCATATTGATTAGCTGCATCACCTTTTTGGTGGTCCACCCCTCAGAAACGCGGCGAGCAGAAAAGAGAGGAGGCTGATCCTTGATGTCCAGGCGAGCGATATAAAGCCAGGAACCCAGCAGTGCTTCGTACTGGTCTACTGTCGGAGGGTCTTCACCATCTTGGAGAGTTTGAAGAATGGCTTGTAAATCCGTATCAGCGGTCGGCAAGCCAAGCAGGTTGTCATCCAAGTCGGCCGTGTTGAAATCATACTCAATCGCTACATTGGACTTCTTGATTTTTCCTGAAGTTATGCCTCTCAGCTTTTTTCTGAGTGGCTCGTCAACATTGACATGGGAAATGTCATATTTCGCACTACGCTGGATAAGCTTGCGCTTGACGACAAAGAAAGAAACCGAGGCGCTGTCCCAGTCAATTGTTTTGATCGTATCGAGTGTTTTTTTTAGCTCGTCCATGTTCACACCTCTGGGTTGCGCTCAGTTACGACATATAGCTGCTCAGATATTTCAACGATTCGACAGCGTTCGTTTTTTCGAAGGCGGGGACCCTTTACCAAAAAGAAATCCTCGCACTCATTGCCATTCCGTTCGTAATGAACGTCATAGATGTTGTACCCCATCACGGCCAGCACCGGATTGATGAAAATATTGTGGGTTTTCATGGTGAGCCAGTACATGATGAACATGAAAAAACCGAAGCTGAGCAACAGCTTCAGATTGCCGAGATCCATAACAAAAAAGGAAATCATGTATGGAATGCTGTAATTGATAAGTTCCCCGGAGCGATTGGAAACCGACTTTACGCTTATCGGGGGCGAAGAACTCTTGAGATAACGAACTGCCACCCAAAGGAGAACACAGGACAGAAGGGATAGTCCCAGGATGGGCCAAACAATCTCTGGGTGCATAACCTCTTTTTTGGCAAAATCGAAGTCCTGAATCAAAAAGATTATGGAGAGCGGCGAGTATGCACTCAGAAAAATCAGTAGGGACGACGCGAACCTTAGCTTCATGGTTGTACCTCCCATATCTCACAGGTGGTAGCGTGCAGTGCCGTTCCAGCCTGCTGCAAAACCTGCGTGGCGGCCGTTTTAACGTCCATGGCTCGCCCCCGTTGCGGATTGTTCGGCCTGTTGCTGATAGGTCACGCCGAAGATGGTGTCACCCAGCCACTTCTTGAACGACGGGTTATCGCTGAACTGTTTGAATAACTCGGTGTGGTCGGCCAACAGCTCGATCATGACCCGCTGGAGCGCGGCGTCATGTTCGATTCGGGCGGTTTTCTTGTCGTTGTTTTTCATGGCGTTCTGGTAGGCCACATCGGCACCTACCTTGGCAGGTATCTCTTCGGCGATGACCTTGCGGATTTTGTCTCCATCCTTCCACGCAATATTGCCGAACTGGTCGTTGAACGTCTTGATGATGTTGCTCAGTTGGTCCAGCTCTGGTTCCGGTTTGCGCCCGCCGCCACTGGTGGGCACGGGGCCTATTTCAGCATCCTGGTCCGCAAGGCCAACCTTCAGGCTGGTTTTAACCTCGACACGGTAGCTGTCCATGTCTATGGCTTCCAGGATGCCCCGGGACAGATCCTCTTCTTTGGGCGCAGGGAGTTTGGGAATCAGGAAATTTAGGAAGATCGACAGTTTCTCCCAGGCTGCATTCGAGAACGGCAGGATGGACGATAGAAAGCCGTAAGTTCGAGTGAAAGCCTTGGATTTACCCTTGAAATCCACCTGTCCGTCTTCGTCGAGATCGGCGTTGTAGGTGGCCACGCAGGCGTCCAGGATCGGGTCGAGCTTGTCGCGGTCCGCTCCGTTCAGGTAGAGCCCCACCAGATCGTCGATTTGCGCCTGCGAATAGACCTGGTAGCCGTCCAGATCCGATTTCAGGTCGTGCAGCTTGTTGGGGTCGGTCTCGTCACTGAGGATGGTGGTGCGGTAATAGGGCTCGAACGACTTCTGGATGATTTCCGAGTCGTTATAGAAATCCAAGACAAAGGTATCGTGCTTTTTCGGGTGGGCGCGATTAAGGCGTGAAAGCGTCTGTACCGCCTTTATGCTTGAAAGCGCCTTGTCCACGTACATCGTGTGAAGTAATGGCTCGTCATAGCCGGTCTGGAATTTGTCGGCAACGATCAGAAAGCGGTACGGGTCCTGCTGGATTTTGTCAGTAATTTGGCTGCTCGGGAATCCATTCAGCGTTGCCTCCGTGACCTTCTTGCCGCCAAACTCGTGTTCGCCGGAAAAGGCCACGATGGGCGCATACGGGCTCTTGCGCTCCCTGAGATAATCCTTGAAAGCGTGGAAATACTGGATGGCCCGCACGATGCCGTTGGTGATGACCATGGCCCGGGCCTGACCACCGATCTTGCGATGACCGATGACCTGGGCGTGGAAGTGGTCCACCATGATCTCGGCCTTCTCGCGAATGGCGTGCTCGTGAGATTCCACATAGCGGCGCAGTTTTTTCTGGGCTTTGTTGGCGTCGAAGAGCGGGTCGTCCTCCACCGTCTTGGCCAGGCGGTAATAGCTCTCCACCGGGGTGTAGTTCTTCAGCACATCAAGGATGAAGCCCTCCTGGATGGCCTGCTTCATGGTGTAGCTGTGGAACGGGTGGTGCTTCACCGTGCCGTCGGGCTGCGGGTCCGGCTCGCCGAAAATCTCCAGGGTCTTGTTCTTGGGGGTCGCTGTGAAGGCAAAATAGCTGGCGTTGGTCACCATCTTCCGGCCTTCCATGATCTTGTTGATCTTGTCCTCGACCGTCTCTTCCCCCTCGTCATCAGAGCCGCCGTAGGGCGCGGTCTCTTCCAGCACACGGTTCATGGCGGCGGTGGTCTTGCCGCCCTGGCTGGAATGGGCCTCGTCGATAATAATGGCGAACTTGCTCTGGCGGTGTTCGTCGCCGATCTCATCGAGGATGAACGGGAACTTCTGCACCGTGGTGATGATGATTTTCTTCCCGGCTTTGAGGAACTTGCGCAGGTCGCCGGAGTGTTCGGCATGGCCGACGGTGGCAGAGACCTGGGCGAACTGCTTGATGGTGTCGCGGATCTGCTTGTCGAGCACCCGTCGGTCGGTGACCACGATGACCGAATCGAACAACGCCTTGCTCTCGTGTTCCAGCCCCACGAGCTGGTGCGCCAGCCAGGCTATGGAGTTACTCTTGCCGCTGCCCGCCGAGTGCTGGATCAGGTAGCGCCTGCCAATCCCCGTCTCCCGGGCATTCGCCAACAACATGCGCACCACCTTCAACTGGTGGTAGCGGGGGAAGATCTGCTTGTACCTTTTCCTGCCGGTCTTCTCGTCCTTTTCCTCCACCACCTGGGCGTAGTTTTCCAGGATATCGGTCAACCCCTCTTTGGAGAGGGTCTCCTTCCACAGGTAATCGGTGGCGAGCCCATGAGGGTTCGGCGGATTGCCAGCGCCGTCGTTGTAGCCTTTGTCGAAGGGCAGAAACCACGAGCCCTTGCCCTTGAGGTGGGTACAGAAACGCACCTCGTGATCGTCCACGGCAAAATGGACGACGCAACGGCCGAACTGAAACAGCAGCTCCTTCGGGTCGCGGTCGCGCTGGTACTGCTGTACGGCATCGAGCACCGTCTGCTTGGTGAGCTTATTTTTGAGTTCGAAGGTGGCGATGGGCAGGCCGTTGATGAATACGGCCATGTCGAGAGAGAGCGCGGTCTCGTTGCGGCTGTAGCGAAGCTGGCGGGTGACGCTGAAGATGTTGGCCGCGAACCGTTCGGCCGCCTTCACGTTGCCTGGCGTCGGCGTGCCGTAGAAAAGGTCCACATGGGCCGGGCCGTGCTTGATTCCGCCGCGCAGCACATCCACCACGCCGCGCTTGGCTATCTCGCCCTGCAGGCGGTGCAGGAATTGTGTGCGCTTGGGGCCTTCCTCGTCGATGCCGAGAGCCTTATAGGTATCGGGCTGGGTGGCGGCGAGGAACTGCAGCAGTTTGGCCAGGTCGACGGCGTGTTCCCGGTCGTAGTCCTGCGGGTCTCCCTGGACGTATCCGGCCTCCTCCACGAGGGAGGCGACGATGATCGATTCCAGGCCCTTTTCGCTGGTGTCAGTCGGCTTCATCCATGTCCCCCTCGTCATCGAGTACGTCATCCGATTCGGCGGTTTCCTCTTCCAACGCAAGCAGCTCTTCCTCGGCGACCTCCGGCACCTCGATGCCGCGTACATCTACCTGACCGGTGACGACATCGGAAATCAGCCGGATGCGATATTCGCGCATCAGCGCGATCTCACGCTCGGCCCTTGAAATCGCCTGGCTGATCTCGGCGCACTTCTCATTGATGTGAGCAATAATCGCCCGCTGTTCCTCCAACGGCGGGAGCGGGAAGAACGCCCCCTTGATTGCACCTTGCGCCAAGCCAAAGCGAGTCACGCCGGTGGCGGCAATCCGGAACTGGTCTGCCACCGGGTCGGATGAGAATGCCCTAAACAAAAACTCGCCTTCGATTTCACCTGAGAACGGTCTGATCAAGGCCAAGTGATAGGCGCAAACGACGCCCGGAAGTGCCTCGGGAACGAAGGTAGGAATGGCGATGTCGTCCCAACTTTCGGAATCCTTGGTGATGATCACGTCGCCCGCTTTCAGCTCAAAAGCGCGAATCTCTTCCGGCGTGGCCGTGGCCTTCATGAAATCGATGGCAGCGGTGATGCGGTCGTTCTTGTAAACGTCCACGTAGTTGCAGAGCATGACCGGGACTTCGTCCTCGTTCGTGTTCTTGTCGACGCCACTTGCCCTGACCGCCGCCAGCGTGCGGAGCCGTCTAGCGTTCCAATGCTCCGGAATATCCCCGATCCATTCCACGCCGCTCGGCTTGAACTTGACCTTGGGATCAAGCCCCCGGGTCACGGCCTGGTTGATGACGTTCTGCTTCTGTTCCTTGAGCAGTTCGATGAGCCGCCGCTTGTTACGGATGAATCGCTGGGCCTTGCTTCCGGCCGCATCGAGAAATCTGGTGATGTGCCGCTGCTCCTCAACCGGCGGAACCGGCGACGGCATGCGCTTGAAATCCTGCCAGTAAAGCCGGTTGCGGTCTTTCACGATGCCCCGGGAATAGGCGTCCACCTCGTTCATGTAGGAGGCAGTGCGGAACAGATAACTGAAGTAGCGGCAGTCCACCTCAGAAAAGGGTCGCACAACGACATAGGCTGGGCTGACCAGTCCATCGACGGGGGCAACGCCCACGGCTCCCTGCCACATGCGCATCATGTTGTAGGCAATATCCCCCTGAGCCGCCCGCTTGTATTTTTCCCGGTCGGACATCACCTGCTTGCGCTTCAAGTTCTCCATGTCGCGCACGCGGACGCCGGTTTTCAACGACACTTCGAGGATGGGAAGTCCCCCAAAACCGGTCTCGTTGCGCTGAGAGAACAGACGGCCGTTCCTGAACAGATTCCAGTGAGCCGGAATATCGCCCAAAAACGGCTGCCCGGAATCCTTGTATTCTGGATACGAGGCCAGCTTCATCATTCCGCCTCCCCGACAATCTGTTCCAGCAGCCCCTCGGTTTCCTGCTCCAGGGCGTAGATGTCGGCCTTGATCTCATCCAAGGTGCGCATAGGCGCGGGCCGGTAGAAATGACGGGTAAAGGAAATCTCGTAACCCACCAAAGTCTTGTCCGGGTCGATCCAGGCATCCGGGGTGTAGGGCAGTACCTCGCGCCGGAAGAACGCTTCGATACCGCCTTCTTCCAGCAGCGGCATCTGCTCGCTGTCACGCAGGGCGGTATCCGGTTCGTACTCGACCACGCAGGTCTTGCCGTTCACCACGGCCTCGAACAGGCCGTGGATGGGGTCGGGCGTGGCCTTGCCCGGCTTGTGAACCTTCTTCAGCACCGGCGCGGCGTCCTCGCTGGTGTCGCAAAGGTCGCTTTGCAGCAGCTTCTTGCGCTTGGCGGTGAGCTTGACACCGTGCTTGTCGGCATCGGCCTCAACAGCGTCCATGAAGGCGTTGAAATCCAGGTGCGGACCGGCTCCAAGCGTCTCGGCCACGCGGCGGGCCAGGTTGGCCAGCGGCTCTTCCTTGGCCTTGGCGCAGGCCCGCTCGAACCGTTCCAGCCGGGCCGGGCTCAGGTGGACGGCGAGGCGCAGCGGCCGATCCACCGTCACCTTCCAGTAGCCGAAGGCCTCGTTGGGGAAGATCTTGGATTTCTCGGTTTCGACCGGATTCACCACCAGGTCGCAGATGGCGCGGATGTGTTCCTCGGAGAACTGGCAGTTCTTCTTGCCGAGGTTGCGCCGCAGCGGCACGTACCATTCGGTGGCGTCGATGAGCTGAACCTTGCCTCGGCGTTCCTCGCTCTTGCGGTTGGTCAGCACCCAGACATAGGTAGCGATGCCGGTGTTATAGAACGTGTTCTCCGGCAGGGCGATGATGGCCTCCAGCCAGTCGTTTTCGATGATCCAGCGGCGGATGTTGCTCTCGCCCTGACCGGCGTCGCCGGTGAAAAGCGACGAGCCGTTGTGGACCTCGGCGATGCGGCTGCCGAGGCGGGTGGTGTGCTTCATCTTGGAGAGCTTGTTGACCAGGAACATGAGCTGCCCGTCCGAGGAGCGGGTGATCATCTTGTATTCCGGGTCGCCGCCGTGCTGGGTGACAAAGCGCGGGTCCTTGATATCACCCTTGCCGCCCAGGCGCTCCAGGTCGGTTTTCCAGCTCTTACCGTAAGGCGGATTGGAGAGCATAAAGTCGAATTCCTGCGACGGGAAGGCATCGCTGGAAAGCGTGGAACCGTACTTCATGTTCTCGGCCTCGGCCCCTTCGCCTTTGAGCAGCAGGTCGGCCTTGGAGATGGCGTAAGTTTCCGGCTGCACTTCCTGACCGAAAAGATGGATGGAGACATCCTTGCCGTGACTCTGGGCCAGCTCGGACAGACGCTCCTCCGCCACGGTCAACATGCCACCGGTGCCGCAAGCCCCGTCGTAAACAAGATAGGTGCCGGATTCGATATCGTCGGCCACCGGCAGGAAGATCAGGTCGGCCATGAGCTTGACCACATCGCGGGGCGTGAAGTGCTCTCCGGCTTCTTCGTTGTTCTCCTCGTTGAAGCGACGGATCAGCTCCTCGAAAATGGTGCCCATCGAATGGTTGTCGAGCGCCGGGAGTAGCTCGTTGCCGTCCACGTCCTGAACAGGCTTGGGGCTGAGATTGACGCGGCCGTCGAGAAACTTCTCAATCAGATGGCCGAGGATGTCGGCCTCGATCAACGTAGGGATCTGGTTGCGGAACTTGAACTTGTCGAGGATCTCCTGGACGTTGGGTGAAAAGCCGTCCAGATAAGCTTCAAAATCGGCCTTGAGCTGTTGCTGCTTGGCGCGGTTCTTCAGGTCGCGCAGCGTAAATGGCGAGACGTTATAAAAGGCCTCGCCTGCGGCCTGGCAGAGCGCGGCGTGTTGGTTGGCGATTCCGGCCCCGTCAAGCTGTTTCTTCATGCCGAGCACCTTTTCCTTGCTCGGCTCCAAGAGCGCGTCGAGACGGCGGATGACCGTCATCGGCAGGATCACGTCACGGTACTTGCCGCGCACATAAACATCGCGCAGCACGTCGTCAGCGATACCCCAGATAAAATTCACGATGCTGTTGTGGATCACATGGTTCATAGCCCGTTATTACTCCTTGCGCTTCTTGTCGGTTTCCGCAGGCTCGGCCGCGCCGCCAGCCTTGACCCACGCGTCCACTTCATCTTTCTTGAACTTCCAAAGACGACCCATGCGGTGGGCGGGCATACCATGCTTGTCGATCCACTTGTAAACGGTGTCATTGCTGACCCCGAGGTACTTGCAAATCTCGATTATTGATAACCAGCGGTCTTCCATCTCGTTCATTCTCTTGCTCCACGGGCGCTTTGGTTGTTTGCCACGTCCGCCAGAGGCGAAACGGGAGAGACTGGACGCACCTCTCCCAAGTTAAAAAACTTCATCAATATACAAAGGCACTATGTGCTATGTCAAACGATCTTTACCGATTTGAGCCGATTATTTTCTATCACGCTCGATGCCAGACGCCGGAGTCAAGCCGAGTGCCGGTTTCAACACGGGGCATCCGGTAGATCCAGGCTGGAATCGAGGTGCGCTTGCAAAGCACCGCCACCATCACCCGCTGGTACATGCTGTGGCCGCCGGGCCGGAAACCTTCCAGCCGGTCGATGGGTGGCAGATCACGTTGCGGGTCGGTGAAGGTCACCAGTTCCCCATGGATCAGATCCCAGTCCCCGGTCGGGCGTCCAAAGCGCGGCGTGCCGATCCTCGGATACGACGTCGACCGGGAGAACAAAAAACTGCTGGTCAACCCCGATGAAGCCAGGACGGTGCAGTACATCTTCCGCCGCTTCATCCAGATTGGTTCGGCCAAGAAACTTGGCCAGGAGCTGAACGAACAGGGTTACCACACCAAGGCCTGGACCACCAAGAAAGGCAAAGTCCGTGATGGCTCCGAATGGAATACAGGGCACATCTACCGGCTGCTGAACAACCGGATCTATATCGGCGAGATCGCCCACAAGGACCGTAGTTACCCTGGTGAGCACGAGGGGGTTATCGACCGGGCGACCTGGGACAAGGTGCAGGCCATCCTGGCTGACAACAAACCGGTCAAAGTGTCCATGGCCAGAACCAAAATGGTCGCCCCGCTGAAAGGAGTCATCCGCTGCGGCCACTGCGGATGCGCGATGGGACCGACCTACGCCCGCAAGAACGGCCGCCACTACACCTATTACATCTGCCAGAAGGACAGCAAGCGGACCGTGAGCCGGTGCCCGCTCAAACGGATTCCCGCCGGGGACATCGAGCAGGCCGTGATTGAGCAGTTGAGCGCGGTGTTTCGCACGCCGACGCTGGTGGCCAAAACCTTCTTCGCGGCCCGGGACATCGAGCAGGCGGAGCGGGAGCGGCTGCTCAAGCAGAAAGCCCAACTCGAGCTGGAGCTGTCACAGGCGAGAGAGCAGGCACTCGAACTGATGAAACCCGGCAGCGATCAGCCGGGCAAGGCCGAGATGCTGACGACCGTCAACCGCCAGGCGGTCGAGCTCTCGAAACAACTGACGCACGTGAGCGAGCGATGCAGAGCCTACCGGGGGAACAGCATCACGGAACAGGACGTTTCGGAGGCCTTCCAGAATGTCGAAGGCTTCTGGGAAGACCTTTTCCCGGTGGAGCGAAACCGGCTCATCCGCCTCCTGGTGGATAAGGTCGAGATCCGCGAGACCGGAATCGACATGGAGCTGCGCACCAACGGGCTGACAACGCTCATCGCCGAGCTGGCCGGTCTGGCCTGCGAAGTCACTGAACGGAGGGCAAGCCAATGAAAATGAAGCCGACCATTACCGTAGCCGACAACGGCAACCTGCAGATCCACATCCCGATGCTGATCCGGCGCATGCGTGGCCGCAAGACGGTCATCGCTCCCCAGGCCCTGGATGGAGATATCCCCGGGGCGCAGGAGCCGGTACAGTCCGCCGTCCTCCAGGCTCTGGCAAGGGCTTTTTCCTGGGCCGACATCCTCGAATCCTGCCAGATCAAGTCCATCAGCGAGCTTGCCCGTACCCTCGACGTCGATGGCTCGTATGTGGCCCGCATCCTCAAGCTCACGACTCTGGCCCCCGACATCGTGGAAGCCCTGATCAACGGCGAGGAACCCAACGGGCTCTCGCTGGCCAAGCTGCCCAAGACCTTCCCCGAGGACTGGGCCGAGCAGCGCCGCCAGTTCGGCTTCGCCACCGACTGACGACCAGACCGGAGACCGCCCCAGAGAGCCGACCATCAGCGTCGGCTTTTCTTCTTTAGGGGGCGGGAAGCCGGAGTTGACCGCGCTTCTTTTCATGGCCGAGGCGGGCGATTTCGAAAAAAACGTCCGGTTGCGGCATCGAACGAAGACCTAAGACAACCGCCCAAAATGGCAATCAGCCGCAAACCCATATCAATCAAGGATGTAGCTTTCCGGACGAGCTTCGGACTTGGTCCGGAGAAAACAGAGAATCAGGGGGTAAACAGAGAAAGAAAGGCTGGAGGATGGGGAGAATCGATGGTGCACAGAGGTGCTTTGGAAAGATGTGAAACGGGCGCAAACCCTTTAGAAACAAGGGGAAAAAGAAAACCCGTCACCCCGGAGAATGACCCCAGAGAGACGGGTTTGTCTTTTGTTAATGGTGGAGGCGGCGGGAGTCGAACCCGCGTCCGGAAACCATCAGCCTATGGATCTACATGTTTATTCCGTTCTTTCAGCACCCGGTGAAAACCAAACGGACAAAGCCATCACAAGGTCGGTTCGTTAAGGTTTAACCCAAGCGCCACGAGCCTCCAGCAACTTGAGCGGTCCCATCTTGAGGGCCCCGGACAGCCAGGCGATGGGCGACCTGTCTGGCGGGGTCACTTACGCAGCGTAAGCGAGTTCTACGTCGTCGTTGGCAGTTAATGCCGTTGGTCTTTTTAACGAGAGTACCATCCCGACATGCCCCACAGGGTTCAGCATCTCCGTCGAAACCGGGACGCCCCCATGAAGCGCTTAAGGCTAGACTGTTACAGTGAAACAACAAGCGCGGGAATCCATGAGCAGCAAGAGGCCGGGGTGAGAAACGTCACCGGTACAACTTGCTGTATTGCTACAGCATTGACCTAGATTAGACATGGTTTTGCGCTGTGCAGGAATATTTGCCATAAAGGCAGGCAAGCTAAAGAGGTTAATGTGGGCGAAACAACATATAGATAAAAATCCCGCCGGATTCAGCGAAGCGTACTGAAAACTGTCAGTACCGCATTGACGGCAAATGCTTCAATGCCATCAATTATCTTCGTCCGTGGGAATGTACTGATTATTGCATCGCCAAACTGGATGAATGGGTGCGCAGGCATGAACCCGGATTAGATGAGCAGGTGCAGGAAAGGGTCCATCAACTGGCTTTGCACGGAAAATGACCGGTTATACAGTGCACCGGGTTTAATGTTCTAGAGGCGTTCCCGCACGGTATCAATACGCTTCCACATATCAGGACGGAACACCTCGATCACCAGGGCACGCGTTCCGGATTCCGAGCGCAGCACCGAACGCCTTGCCCAGCAGTTAGCGAAGCGCTCTTCTCCCTTGATCTTTGCCACGCTTAAATCGGATCGCGACAACGACAGGCCGCGATCAAGCAACAAGTTGCCCAGAGGCTTCCGGCCTTCCTGCAGGTCCTGCATCAGATCTGTGGGCAGGGTATCCAGCGGAAGGATGGATTCAGCATCAAACATCACTGTGCCGCGATGCAGCAGGGACACATTGCGTCTGAGTACCGGAGCTCCCGGGTCGCAGGCCAGAATCGCCGCCTCTCCCGCGCTGGCCTTATCGACCATCTGATCGTGCAGTTGCACATCCAGATGCATGCGATGATGCCGCTCGACAAAGCGGGTGAGCGAGCCGGTGACGGTCAGCACGCCGGCCATCGTTGCCGATACACCATGCTGAGCCGCGCTCCATTGACGCACGGGCTCCCAGAGCTGGGTGGAAAGGGAAGCTGAAAACATGTCCGCATCATGGCGGCATGAGGGGGCAGGTCAAGGTGCTTGCACCCGTCTGCGGATTGCGGCGAAATACCGGCATGACGAATTCTCCATCCCCCTGTTGCCGTATCTATCTTGATGCCGAATTACATCCCGGTCAGGAGGTGGTGATCCCTGCAGATCAGGCACATTACCTGCGCCATGTGATGCGCCTGAACAGTGGAGACATGCTGACCATCTTCAACGGTCTGGGCGGAGAGTCGCTGGCCAGTATTTCTGGTCTGGCCAAAACCTATGCGAGCTGCCGTATCGAGAGCTGCGATGCCGTGAACAGGGAGCTGCCGTTCGGCGTGCATATTATCCAGTGCGCCAACAAGAGCGAAAAAATAGAGACGGTGCTGCAGAAATGCACCGAGCTGGGGGCAGCCGGATTTCAGATAGCAGCCAGCGAGCGTAGCCAGTTCCGTTTGCCGGAAGCCAAGCGTGAGGCGCGTCTGGAGCGCTGGCAGAAGATCATTATCGAGGCTGCGGAGCAGAGCGGTCGCACGGCCATTCCGAGTCTGGCATACCGCAACTCGCTGGCCGATGTGCAATGGCAGCCGCAGGCTTTTGCACTTCATCCTGTGGCAGCCCTGCCTTTCTCCGCAGTGCGGGGTGATATTGCCTCTGCTGCCGGCATCAGCCTTGCCATCGGCCCGGAGGGGGGATTCAGCGAGCGTGATCTGCAGCTTCTGCGAGCGGCCGGATGCCGTACTTTGAGTTTCGGCCCGCGCATCATGCGCACCGAAACGGCTGCGCCGGCACTGCTGGCAGGCATAGCGGCTGTACTTTAAAAAAGGATTTTCCTCCATTGTTCAAGGTGTATATGCAAGCTATGTTTTGCCGCTCGGATTTATTGGTTCGACCATAACGAAAGAATCGTATTTGCAGCTTTCAAACTGATTGCAGCTTGCTACACTTCGCAGCCGCGCCAGGGACGGCGCGAGTCAAAGGCCGATGTAGCTCAGTTGGTAGAGCAGCTCACTCGTAATGAGCAGGTCGTCCGTTCAAATCGGATCATCGGCTCCAGTTTACCCCTTCCGGCGGCACGTCTCTCCCCCCCCCCTTTTTTATACGTGCCGCCGGTCTTTTTCTAAAAACTCACGGCAGGATTGATCGACTGTTGCCGGTCTTAACCATTCGATGCAGGCGCTTCATCAGCTCCGGGTCTGCGCTGGCCAGCGGCAGGCGTACACGGAATGTGGCTCCCTTGCCCGGTTCACTTTCCACTTCAAGCTGGCCCTCGTGTGCCTCGACGATACGTTTGCTGATGGCAAGTCCCAGCCCCGCACCTCCAGCTTCGCGACAGCGCGACTCATCGGAGCGGTAGAAGCGATCGAAGATATGCGGGATGTGTTCTGCGCCGATACCGGGCCCCTGATCGGTGACTTCGATGATCGCGAAATCGTTATCGGGGAATGCTTTCAGCGTCAGCGTGGTGTTGGCAGGCGAATGCTTGTAGGCATTGTTCATCAGATTGAACAGAACCCTGCTCAGCCGGTGTTCGTCACCGATCACCGTCAGTCCGTCAATCACCTGCATATCGAGGCGCACATCTTTACTTGATAACAGGGTAAGGTGATGCTGGCCGACCTCCTCAACCAGCAGGCTCAGATCCACTTCCTCCTGCGCCAGCTCCAGCAGGCCGGCATCGGCCCGGGCCAGCACCAGCAGGCCGTCCACGATGCGGTGCATGCGTTCAATGATGTCCAGCTGCTGGCGCAATACCTCCTGATATTCAGCAGGCTTGCGGCTGCGCAGCAGGGCGACCTCGATCTCGCCACGCAGAATAGTCAAAGGAATACGCAGCTCGTGGGAGGCATCGGCGGTGAAGCGCTTCTGCGCCGAGATGCTGGATTCGAGATCGCCGAACATCTTGTTCAGGGTGCGCATCAGTCCGCGGATCTCGCGGTCGCGACTGGTCATCTCCACGCGGCAGGACAGATCGCCCTCGGCGAAACGCGTGGCTGCCTGACCGATCTCATCCATCGGTTTCAGGGCCTGTCGAGCCATGACAAAGCCGGCGTAACCGCTGACCAGCATGGAGATCAGGCCGAGCAGGCCACCCATCAGATACATCAGTTCGAAGAAGGAGTGGATCTCGGCCGTGCTGCGTCCGAGCATGATGACGGCCACCACCCGGTCGCCGCCAAGATGCACCGGCATGGCGATCACACGCAGATTGCTTTTGCGCAGCAGTGTGCCGGTGGAGAGGATGGCGGTTTCACCCTCCATGGCTTTTTGCAGCGCCATGGTCACCTCGCTGCCGCCGCGACCGATCAGCTCCTGATCGGAGGCGAAAAGCAACACACCGTTGGCACCGACCAGCGTGACCGAGCCGATGAAATGGGTCGAAAAGCTGATGATTTCCTGATTCCAGTACGGGTAGCGCGTGTTCTCAAGCTCTTCCACGATGGTGGTGGCCTGCTGGGTCAGTTCCTGATCGACGGTATCGTAAACCTGACGGGTAAGGACGAAATACAGCAGCACGGCGGCAATCAGCAGCAGAGCGAGTTCCACGGCCATATAAAGCAGGGCAAGACGACCGCGGAAGGTAGCTACAAGTTGAATGAACGGCCTGGTCAAAGCGTTGCCGCTCAGGCGCAACAGCGATGACAGGCTGAGTGAGTGGCTCACGCCGGAGGAGCATCCTCGGTCAGCATATAGCCCTGACCGCGCAGGGTGTGAATCAGCGAGACATCGAATCCCTTGTCCACCTTGTTGCGCAGATGGCTGACATAGACATCGATGACATTGCTTTCAGGATCGAAGTTCATATCCCAGACATGCTCGCCGATGCGGGTGCGCGACAGCACCCGGTCGGGGTTGCGCATCATGTATTCCAGCAGGGCATATTCCTTGGTGGTCAGGCGGATCGGCTTGCCGCCGCGCGTGACGCGTCGGCTCATCGGGTCCAGTTCAAGATCGATGATCTTCAGAATCGGGGCCTTGCTTTCCGAGCCGCGACGCAACAGGGCGCGCACACGGGCCAGCAACTCATCGAATACGAAAGGCTTGGTCAGGTAATCATCGGCTCCGGCATCCAATCCGCGCACTTTATCCTGCACAGCATCGCGAGCGGTCAACATCAGCACCGGGGTGCTCACGCCGCGCTCGCGGATCTCGGAACAAACCGTCAGGCCGTTTTTCTTGGGCAGCATGAGGTCGAGAATGATCAGATCGTATTCGTTGACTTCGGCGAGAAATCCGCCTTCCTCGCCGTCGTAGGCGCAGTCCACCGCATGCCCTTCTTCCTTCAGGCCTTTTTGGATAAACTGGGCGACGCGCTGTTCGTCTTCGACCACGAGAATCTTCATGGCGCGAGTGTAACAGTATTTTCTTGCAGGGCGAAAGTGCCGAAGAGGGGGAGAAATGCGTCGCGATGTGATTGTGTTCGATATTGAAACCGTGCCGGATGCCGATGCTGCGCGCCGCCTGCTCGGTCTGCACGACCTGCGCGTTGCCGAGGCGCGCGATGCCTTAAGCGACTACTTTCTGGAGAAAACCGAGGGGAAGAACGATTTCCCTCGCCAGCCCTTTCATCAGGTGGCGGCCATCAGCTATGCGCAACTGGTGTTCGAGCCGGGCGAGGAGGGGCCTGAACTGGTCATCCGCCGTGTGGCCAGTGGTGGCGATGCAAGGAGCTCTGAACGCGATTTGCTGGAGGGCTTCTTCGGCCTGATCGACAAGCGCGCCCCGCGTCTGGTCAGCTTCAACGGACGCGGCTTCGATATCCCCGTGCTGAAGTATCGCGCCATGGCGCACGGCCTGAGCTGTCCGCGCTGGTTCAACGAGGGGGATAAATGGAACAGCTACGATTCCCGATACTCCACCGAATACCATGTCGATCTGCTGGAGGTGCTGTCCGACCACGGCGCCTCGGCCCGCTGCTCGATGCACGAGGTGGCCTGTGCCTTCGGCATCCCCGGCAAGCTGGAAACCGCCGGTGACGATGTGCGCGGTATGTTCGAAGCAGGTCAGATCGAGGCCATCCGTAATTACTGCGAAACCGATGTCTGCACCACGCTACTGCTCTTTCTGCGCTGGCAACTCTTCACTGGTGCCCTGGGCTCCGGTGCCTACGCCCGCAGCATCCTCGGCCTGCGCCACTACCTCGAATCCGAGAGCGAGACCCGCCCGCATCTAGGCGAGTTCCTCGCCGCATGGGGGGAAGAGCAGTGAATCCGGTTGTGCATTTCGAAATGCCCTGCGATGACCGCGATCGCGCGGCGCGATTCTACACGCAGGCCTTCGGCTGGCAGGTCGAAATGCTGGGGGAGGAGATGGGTAACTACGTACTGCTGACCACCGCAGTGGCGGATGCCAGGCCGGGAGAGCCGGCAGGTGCCATCAACGGCGGACTTTATCCGAAGAAGCCGGATTGGCCGGCACAGTATCCATCCATAGTGATCGGCGTTGAGGATGTGGATGAATCCATGGCCAAGGTGATAGCCGCCGGTGGCCAGGTGCTCGGCGAACCGATGCAGATTCCCGGCATCGGTCTTTATGTCTCGTTTATGGATACCGAGGGCAATCGCAACAGTATGCTGCAGCCCGCTATCTGAAGCTGGTGCTCCGCATCAGTGCGTGGAGATGAAGTGACTATAAACCGTACGTCGGGATTTGCGTCTATGCATTCGCCACGCGGCGGGAGGACGGAGTGGGGCTGCCCTCGGGGCGGATGCCCAGACGGGCGAACAGGGTCTGGTCGTTTTCGGCGTCCTTGTTGCCGGTGGTGAGCAGCTTCTCGCCGTAGAAAATCGAATTCGCACCGGCGAGGAAGCACAGTGCCTGCATCTCGTCGGACATCGCTTCGCGGCCTGCGGACAGGCGGATGTGACTGGCCGGCATGGTGATCTTGGCGACAGCGATGGTGCGGATGAAATCGAACGGGTCGAGATCATCGAGATCCTGCATCGGTGTTCCCTCCACTTTCACCAGCATATTGATGGGCACGGATTCCGGATGCGGATTCATGCGTGCCAGCTGCGCGATCATGCCGGCGCGGTTCCTGATGGTTTCGCCCATGCCCACGATGCCGCCGCAGCAAACGCTCATGCCTTCTGCACGCACATTCTTCAGGGTATCCAGACGCTCCTCGTAGGTGCGCGTGGAGATGATCTCTTTGTAGTATTCCGGATCGGTATCGAGATTGTGGTTGTAGTAATCCAGTCCGGCTTCACTGAGCTTTTTGGCCTGTTCTTCGCTGAGCATGCCGAGGGTGGCGCAGGCTTCCATGTCCATGGCTTTGACCTCGCGGATCATGTCCAGCACCAGATCGAACGCACGCCCCTTGGGTTCGCGCCATGCGGCACCCATGCAGAAGCGGGTGGCGCCCTTTTCCTTGGCGATGCGTGCAGCCTTCATCACCTCGTCTTTCTTCATCAGCAGTTCGGATTCCACCTCGGTGGTGTAGCGCGATGACTGCGGGCAATACTTGCAGTCCTCCGGGCAGCCGCCGGTCTTGATGGAGAGAAGCGTGGAGAGTTGCACCTCGTTGGCATCGAAATGCGCCCGGTGCGCCTGTTGCGCACGGAAGATCAGGTCGTTGAAGGGCAGCGCGAACAGCGCCTCGATGTCTTCCACAGTCCAGTCGTATCGCATGGCTTTTACCTCTCGTTAACCGCTTGGGCGCGAAGAGTAAACGTACGGTCGGCGAAGCGCAAAGCCGGCGAGGTGTCAGCTTTCGGGATGGTAGTTCAGAGAGGCCAGATGTTTGCGGGTCGGCAGGATATGGTGTAGCGACATGGACAGGGAATCGAAGCCCATATTCATCAGGCGCTCGGTCCATTTCAGGTCGGCAGCCAGTTCGCCGCACATGGCGATCGGGATGCCGGCCTTGTGTGCCGCCTGCACACTCATGCGCAGCATCGGCTCCAGGGCCGGATGCGCTGCGCTGTAAAGATAAGTGACCTCTTCATCGGCGCGGTCGGCTGCCAGTGTGTATTGGATCAGGTCGTTGGTGCCGACAGAAAAGAAATCGCTGATCTCTGCAAGCGCATCGGCAATGATCACTGCAGCTGGAACTTCGATCATGGTGCCCAGCGGCGGGATCTTTTCGATGCCCAGTTCTGCTGCGGCCTCGACAAGCAGTCTGCGTACCTCCTGCATCTCCTCCACCTGACTGACCATCGGGACGAGAATCTGCAAGTCGCCTTTATTCGAGGCGCGCAGCAGGGCACGCAACTGGTCATGCAACAGCGTGCTGCCGGCATGCAGCAGCAGACGGACGCCGCGCAGGCCGAGAGCGGGATTGGCCGCGATCACCCGGTGGCCGGTGAACTGCTCGAACAGCAACGGCTTCTCGCCGCCGATGTCCATCAGCCGGAAGGTGACGGGAAGGCCCCGCATGGTACGCATGACCTTGGCGTAGTGCTGATACTGGGCTTCTTCGTCGGGCATCTGATCGGATGTGCTGAGCAGGAATTCCGTTCGGTACAGGCCTACGCCTTCGGTGCCGAGCTCCAGAGCCTGAGGGAGCTCTTCCTCCAGCTCCAGATTGGCCATCAGGCGAAGCGCATGCCCGTCGCGACTGCGTGATGCCTGTCCTGCAAAGGCCTGCAGGTCTCGCTCCACATTCTCGACCCCGCGAGCCAGTACGCGGTACTCGTTCTCCACGTCGGGCGTCGGATTGCTCAGCCAGACACCTTGTTCGCCATCGATGACAATGCGGTCGCCGTCATTGATGAGTTGCAGGGCATCCTCGGCGCCCATCAGGGCCGTGATACCGATGCCTCGGGCGATGATGATGCTGTGCGCGCTGGGGCCGCCCTTTTCGGCGATGAATGCGGCAACACCCTGACGCCACAGGCGCAATACGCCGATAGGTGTGAAATCGGTACCGGCGACCACCAGCGGCTCATCGCCGCTTGCCTGTAAGGCTTCGTGTCCCGCGCCCGAGAGGTGACTGAGGATGCGCTGCCCGATGTGCTGGATGTCGCTCTTGCGGGCACGCAGGTAGGCATCATTGATGCCGTCGAACACATTGGCGATGTCCTGGATCTGCCGGTGCACCGCCCACTCGGCATTGATGCCCTCATCCCTGATGCAGTGAATCACCTTCCGGGAGAGTTCAGCATCCAGCAGCATCAGCCGCTGGGCATCAAGGATGTGCAGCGGTTCCTGACTCTCCAGATCCATCAGGTGGCGGCGCTCGTGGTCGAAATCGGATACTGCATCGGTCAGAGCCTGTTCAAAGCGGGCTATTTCGGCCGATATGCGCTCCGCCCCGATGCGTATCTCGGGAATCGGGAATTCACCGCCGTTCACCTTCTGCACACGCCCGATCACGATACCCGGACTGCATGCCGCAGCCTTTCCCTTCAGCATCTTGCCGGGGCTGGTCATTCCGCCTCGCCGAAGCGTTCTTCGATCAATTGCACAATGGCATTGAGGGCTGCCTCGTCGCGCTTGCCCTCGGTGCGGATGGTGATGCTCGTGCCCTTGGCGGCGGCCAGCATCATGATGCCCATGATACTCTTGCCGTTCACCTCCACATTGCCCTGTGAGATGAACACCTCGCAGGGATACGCGGCGGCCGTGACGGCCAGTTTGGCCGAGGCGCGCGCATGCAGGCCGAGCTTGTTGCAGATGACAATCGTTTGTTCAGCCATGTTCGCCATCCTTGTTCTGCATCAGTTCTGAGGCGATATGCATGTGCTGCCTGCCGGATTCGCGTGCCTCGATGGCCAGACGCTTCAGGTCGGTGATCGATTGCCGCAGACTGGCGGCTTTGACCAGCATGGGAAGATTGAAGCCTGAAACGACCTCGATATGATGCTTCTGCATGCTGGCCAGCGCCAGATTGCACGGGGTTCCACCGAACATATCGGCAAACACCAGCACCCCGTTGCCTGCTTCACAGCGTTTGATCAGGCGATCGAGACGCTGGCGCAGCTCGCTCATGTCCGCATCGATATCGGCATCCACACCGATGCTCAGCGAAGCAGTCAGGGATTGCGGTCCGAGCACATGATCAAGGGCAGCGAGCATGGCCTCGCCGATATCCTGATGCGCCACGACGACGAGGCCGATCACCGTGCAGTCTCCTTGAGCGATGGCAGTTCGCGGTGTCGGACAAGCGGCTCCACGCCCATGATGTCTCTGGCAAATGCCGCCATACGTTCGGTCATGTACACCGAGCGGTGCCGTCCGCCGCTGCATCCGAAGGCCAGCGTGAAATAGCGTTTTCTCTCACGGATCATCTGCGGCCAGATGAATCCCAGCCATTCCTGCAGTCTGCGCGCGGTTTCTTCGACCTCCCCATGTCCTTGCAGGAATTCGATCACCGGAGCATCCCGGCCGGTCAGAGCGGCCATGCCCGGTGCATAATGCGGATTGGGAAGAAAGCGCATATCAATCACCATATCGGCATCCGCCGGCAGGCCGAAGCGATAGCTGAACGACATCAGGGTGAGGGTGAGAGCGGCACAGCTTTCATGATTGCGTATATGCTGTCTGCGCCAGAAGGCCTCGACATTATCAGCCAGTTCATAGGGATTCAGGCCGGAGGTGTTGAGCACCTGATCGGCGCTGTCGCGTAGTTTGGCCATGCACTTCCTTTCCATGCGGATGGCATTCGGCAGGTCTTCGTTCGGGGCGAAGGGATGGCGGCGGCGTACCGTGGAGAAGCGGCGTTGCAGAGCTGCATCATCCGCCTCCAGAAAAATAAGACGCCAGCCGTGATTGCTGCTGCGCAGCAGCTCCAGTTCGCGATGCAGATCCTGCGGGGAAGCGCTGCGGATATCGACGCACACCGCCATCTCGCGGCCGCGCTGCAGCACATCCTCGGCCCAGCCGGCAAGCAGCGGGAGGGGAAGGTTATCGGTGCAGAAGCAGCCGAGATCCTCCAGTGCGTGCAGGGCGGTACTTTTCCCTGAACCGGAAAGTCCGGTGATGATGATGCCCATCAGGTGTCCTTTACCGGCACGGGGTTCATATGCCCCCGCCGTGCTGGATGCGGTGCTCCAGCTCCTGCATGAAGGCCTTGCCGCTTTCAATGCCGCGCTGTTTGAGCAGCTGATTGCGCGCCGCCACCTCGACCAGCACGGCAAGCGAACGGCCCGGCCTCACCGGCAGCAGCGCCTTGGGCAGGCGAACCTCGTGCAGTACGACGCTGGCATCGTCACCCAGCAGGCGGATCTGTTCGGACATATCGTCCCAGTGCACCACTTCGAGGATCAAGCCGACGCGCTTGGCATCGGTGATGGCGGCCGCACCGAACAGGTCGCGGATATTGAGGATGCCGATACCGCGGATCTCCATGTGATATTTCAGGGCCTCGGGACTGCGCCCGACCAGCACATCGGTGCCCACGCGCGACAGCTCGACCATATCGTCGGCGATCAGGCGGTGCCCGCGCGATACCAGCTCCAGCGCGATCTCACTCTTGCCGATGCCGGACGGACCGGTGACCAGCACGCCGAGACCGAAAATGTCCAGATACACGCCGTGCTGATAGGTCCGCGGCGCAAGCCTGCGGCTCAGATACAGCATCATATTGGTCATGAAGTTCTGCGATTCCAGCGGAGTGGAGATCAGCGGCGTGTCGGTCCTCTTTGCGGCCTCGATCATGATCTCCGGCACATGCATGTCGTAGGTGACGACCACACAGGCAAGGCGCAACTCGAAAACTGCATCCACAGCCTTTTTCCGTTCCGCTTCCGGGCGGGTGGCCAGATAGCCCAGTTCGGATTTGCCGACGACCTGCAGACGGTAGTCGTTGAGCTTTTCAAGATAGCCGGCAAACGCCAGTGAGGGTTTTTCGACGCGTGGATGATCGATGTAACGCCCCAGACCGGCCTCGCCGGTCAGCACCGTCATTTTCAGGACTTCGCCCTGATCCTTGATGACCTGACTGACAGAGACGCGACTATTATCCTCCTGCATCGCTTCTTCCGCCTGCCTAGTTTCTTGCCGGGTGAATGGCAAAAAGGGCCGAAATCTCCTCGGCCGTGCCTGCCTGCATCACCGCCGTGCGCACCGACTCCTTTTGCAGGGCGCGGGCCAGACCGGCCAGCAGCTCAAGGTGCGAACGGTCCTCGTCCTTCGGAGCCAGCAGCACAACGACGATATGCACCGGCTTGCCGTCGATGGCATCGAAATCGATACCGCCGCTATGACGAACCAGTGCAGTGATGGGCGTTTCGAGATCGGGCAGTCGGCCATGCGGGATGGCGATGCCATGGCCGATTCCCGTGCTTCCAAGCTTCTCTCGCTCCATGATCACGGCCATCGCCTGATCGGGATCGATCGACGGCAGCGCCTCAAGCACCTCCGCGATGATGGCCGCCTTGCTGCCCGATTCGGAGTGCAGCAGGACGGCATCAGCGGGGATCAGAGATACAACAGGTGCGGTCACGCCTGCTCGGGGGCGATCCAGCCCAGTTTGCCGTCCTGACGGCGGTAAAGAACGTTCATGCTGTTGGTTTCCTCATTGGTGAATACCAGCAGCGGCTGGCGGTCGGAAAGCTCCAGCTGCATCACAGCCTCGTCCACGCTCATCGGCTTCACCGACATGTGTTCCAGCTCCAGCACGCCCGGCATGTGATCGGCCGGGATCTCATCCTCGTGATCGGCCAGCTCCAGCACCTTGTGCGAGACGGCGATCGATGATTCGTTCAGCGGCACAGCCTCATGCTTGCGCATCTTGGCGCGGTAGCGCTTGAGCTGGCGGTTCAGCTTGTCCACCACGCCATCGATCGAGGCATACATATCCTCGGTGACATGGCTGCCGTGAATGGTCAAACGGTTGGCCTGAATCGTAACCTCGCAGCACTGGCGGAATTTCTCGACGCCCAGTACCACATGCACGTCCACGACCTGGTCGAAGGAGTGCTTCAGATGCATCAGCTTTTCCTTCGTGTAGGCCTTCAGCGGCTCGGTTAATTCGATATGCCTTCCCGTGATCGATACTTGCATATGCTACCTCCTGGTGTGTCGTGATGTTCCAGCCTGCCTGCGGCGTTGGCTGGTGGGCGGGATGCCCATACTTTCCCTGTACTTCGCCACAGTCCGTCTGGCGATTTCTATACCTTCCGCACACAGGCGATCTGCAATCGCCTGATCCGAAACCGGTCGGCCCGCAGGTTCCGACTCGATCAGTGTCTTGACCCTCAGCTGCACCCTGTAAACCGAAATCGTGCCGCCGCCCCGCGTCGGCAGACCGGCGGAAAAGAAGCGGCGCATCTCGATCAGGCCGAGAGGCGTTTCGGCATACTTTCCATTGGTGACGCGGGAGATCGTAGATTCGTGCAGTCCGACATCCTCGGCCACATCCTGCAAGGTAAGCGGCTTGAGGCCAAGTGCGCCGTATTCAAGAAAGGCTCGCTGCCGTTTGGCCAGACAGGTGGCGACCTTGTGCAGGGTCTCGCGGCGCTGATCCAGCGCGTGCAGCAGCCATTTTGCCTCGCGCGTGGCGTTGTCGATGAACTCTCGGTCGGAGCCCTGCCAGCTGCGCCCCTGCCATTGGTCGCTCATGCGCACACCCTGCCAGCCGTAGCCCGGCACCTCGATCTGAATGTCGCCCTGGGCGGTGCGGTGAAAAACGATTTCCGGTCTGATATAGATGCTTTCCTGTCCCCGCAGGCCGTGACCGGGAAACGGGTCGAGCCGGCGCAGCCGGGCGCGGGCTTCCGCGACATCCTGAACATCGCATTCGGCCTGTTTGGCCAGCTCGCTATCGCTTTCAAACAGGGCATCCGGGAAGTGCAGCAGCAATTGGCGGGCAAGCGCATCGCGGGCATTGTCGTCCTCCAGTTGCAGCACCAGACATTCGGTCAGATCGCGGGCGCCGATACCCGGCGGGTCGAGCTCATGGATGACCTCGTGAAGCGCCTTCTCCAGCACATCCGCATCGCAGCCCAGATCGCGGGCGGCTTCGCCGAGGTCGGTGCGCAGATAGCCATCGTCGTCGAGCATGTCGATCAGCGCATGCGACATGGCGCGCAGATCATCGGGCATGGGTTGCCGGTCAACCTGTTCGTGCAGTGATTGCGCGACGGTCTGTTCGTCCTGCCACTGCTGGTCGCGCATGTCCGGGCCTTCGGCCGCAGATGACTGGCTGTACATCGATTCCCAGCGGTTGTCGCCGGATTCCCGCCATTCATCCTGTTCGCGGGCCTCCTGGGCTGATGCCTCGTGCTGGGATTTTGCCGGATCGGCAGGGCGTTCCTCGACCTCGAGAACCGGGTTGCACTCCAGACATTCCTCGATGTAGGCATCGAGGTCCATGGCATTCATGGCCAGCACCTTCAGGCTCTGGGTCAGTTGCGGGGTCAGCGCCAGACGCTGCCCGAGCTTTTGCGACAGCTTAGTTTGCATGTGCCTGTCTGATCTCGATCAGTGTGTCTGGGGGAGCCGCATGGGCATTTTCAACGGAGAACGTCATCGCTGGCATATTTATAGACCAGCGGCAGGGGATGCACAAGCATTTCTTCCTGTTGCGATAGCGTTCTCTGCTGCCGTAAGCAGATCTCAGTTTTTGCTGGCCGCGCGCAACGGAGCGATCAGGGCCTCAAGCTCGCCATTGCCGGACATCTCGGTGACGATGTCGCAACCGCCGATGAACTCGCCCTTGATATAGATCTGCGGGATGGTCGGCCATTCCGCATAGATCTTGATGCCTTCGCGCACGGCGGGATCAAGCAGCACATTCACTGCGGCATACGGGATGCCGGTGGCGTTCATGATCGCGACGACCCGCTGCGAAAATCCGCACTGCGGAAATTCGGGTGTACCCTTTATGAACAGCACCACGTCGTGGGTTTTTACCAGATTGTCGATACCCTGCTGGATCGGGTCGGTATGGGTTGATTCGGTGGTCATGCTATCTCCTGTGGTTAGGGTGTACGGGTTATCAGGGCCAGTGCATGAACGCGCTGGCGCATATGCTCGCCGAGCGCTGCATACACCATCTTGTGCTGTGCCACGCGGCTCTTGCCTGTGAAGGCGGCCGATATCACCGTCATTTCGAAATGGTCGTCGCCCGAGAACAGTCCGACCTCGACCTGTGCATCAGGAATATGCATGCGGACAAGTTCGGCCAGTTGCTCGGGGCGGGGGATGGCTGTGTCGGAATTGCTCTGGGTCATCTGCGGCATGCTAGCCGGATGCGCGGGGAAGTAACACACTGCTGCATTGCGGCCATTCGGATGACTTTGGCGGCAGGATCGAGCCATGCGATATGTTATGTTTCGATTTGTGATGCGGATCACCAAAAATCGGAGATTCGAGGCTGAAAGCATGATTGTTTTCAGTTTGCTTTCAGTTTTCCCGCCCAGGCTCGCGTCTGGATCAAGGCCTGTGGCCGATCAAAGGAGTCTAATCATGTTTTCATTGCTTCGCATTTGCAGTGCGGTACTGACCATTGCCTTTACCGCGACACCGGCGCTGGCCGCACGGGTACAGGCCGAGGAGCCGCTTTATCCGGTGAGCAGCGTCGTGCATCTCAAGGGAACCGATGTCGTGAATCCCTCGATTGCCGGAAATCATATCGTGTACAGCACGAGATCCCTGACGGAATTCCGTGTCGTGCAGGCCGAGGTGTCCAATCCGGCCAGCGAGATCAGCCGCATCAAGCCGCGCTGGCTGAAAGAGGCGCTGCGGTTCGGCGTCGCCCTTGATAACGGAAAAATCGGTTATGTCAGCAATCGCATGGGTCCGGTGTCCGCGTGGATGCGACAGGGTCAAGGTGACGGCCATGTGCTTATCGGAAATATGGGCAGCTACCTTGGTGCGATGGTGCCGATGAACCTGCACGCCTCCCATGACGGCCAGGTCTGGTGTTTCGACACGCCGATGGAAAAGGTGCTGCAGTCGCGTGCCATCACCCAGTTTGAAGACACAGCCAAGCACCCTGAGCTGCTTGCCCAGACATGGCGTTTCTATGATTCCAATTTCTTCGAGCACAAGATGGGTTACAAGGCGACCGAGACCGGTGTGCTCAGCAAGTTCGACAGCCCGGCTCTGTTTATTCTGAAGCGCGCCAACGCCGAACTGAGCATGATCCCCAACGCCATGGACGGCGCCGTTTCGCCGGATGGCAAGCACATCGCCTTTGTGCGCAACAACGGTGGTAACTACGATATCTGGATGCAGGATGTCGATGGTAGCAATCTGCTGCAGCTCAGCGACACCCAGTACGGCGAATTCGAGCCGGCATGGAGTCCGGATGGAACCCGCGTGGCTTTCGCCTCCAACCGCGACAGCAAGGGTGAGGTGCGCGAAACCTCGATCTATGTGGTGGATGTGAAGAGCGGCCGGGTGACCCGCCTGACCAACGGCAGCGTCAGCGACGGCGCGCCGGCATGGAAGGACGACCACACCATCATCTTCCATTCGAATCGTGACCCGAAGGGTTCCGGGAACGATACCGTTTCCACCTGGGGCCTGTGGCAGGTCTCGTTTTAATATATGAACACCAAATCATGGAGAAAGAACATGCGTAAATCATTGTTGGCTATTACCACCATCATGCTTGCCTGGAGTGTTCCGGCACAGGCCGAGGATCTGCTCGGCTGGCTGGACAAGGCCGGCGTGAGTGCACCGGGCGAGAAAGAGGCACCTGCCGATGCGGCTGCCCTGCTCACGCTGGAGCCCGGCGAGAACGAGATGTATGCCAAGCCCTCACCGGACGGCAAATATCTGATGAGCATCAGCAGCAAGGGCAAGCAGACCTGGGTGTCGCGCCGCTTCGTCGAAAACGGTGACCCGGCCAATGTGATTACCGAGGACGGCCATGCATTCGATTCCGTGAACTGGAAGGATGCCGGCCATGTGTATTTCTTCTCCGATCGTGCCGGCGGGCTCGGTCTGTGGGAGAAGATCTCCGATGGCGAGGGTATGCAGCGCCGTCTGATGACCATGCGCGGCAATTTCACCGAGCCGGTGCTGTTGCCGGATGGCTCCGTGCTTGCGGTTCACCTGAGCACAAGCGCGCCGGCTGGCGCTTCGCATGCCGGCAGCCGCAGCAAGTCTGATGATTTTGACAACTGGAGCATGGAAGGTTTTGTAACCGGGCTGGTGCTGATCAATCCCGAGGGGGATATGCACACTCTGACTGAAGGCATCAATCCGGCGCTTTCGCCGGACGGTCAGTGGGTGGTTTTCTCCATGCCGATGGGGCGCAGCTATCACCTGTTCCGCATGCACCCGGATGGCTCTGATCTGATTCAGATCACCGATGCGCGCGCTGTGGATGTGCAGCCGTCGTGGAGCCCGGACGGCAAATGGATCGTGTTCACCTCCAATCGCGAAGAGGCCGATCTGCGCCACAAAAAAGGCAATAACTGGGATGTATGGGCGATCGACCCGACCGGGCGCAACCTGACCCGGCTGAGCATGGATGATGCCCGCGACGGCGGGGCAAGGGTGGGCACGGATGGTCGTGTGTATTTCCATTCCGACCGCAAGGTAAGCCAGGAGCAGGCCCAGGCCCGTGACATCAAACGCGCCGAACAGGGCTTCCACATCTGGACGTTGCCGTTACCATCCGCAGCTGCGGCGGTACCGGCCGGCCAGTAAGACAACCCCTTTCAGGAGGCGCACATGGATGAGATGGCGATGGAAGACGAAAAGCCGGTAAACATGTGCGCCTGTCTGAACAGGTCTTTTGCCGAGTTGAAAAAGCTCGGCAGCCTGGAGGCTGCGCAGGCAGCCGGCGCAGGCGTGGAATGCAGCGGTTGCGTTCCTTACCTGAAGCTGGTGTTCGAGACCGGCGAAACCGAATTCGCCATCGACGATCCGCGCATCCCCGAAGAGGATTTCGGTCAGTAAATACTCACCGGCTCCTCGCCCTGATCGGGCAGCCGGGGTATGACAGTGACAGGCCGATGATGGATACTCCGGCCATGCAAACGCCTCACCATATGCTTAAGACCCTCTTCGGCTACGATGCCTTCCGGCATCATCAGGCGGAGATCATCGATGCCCTGCTGGCCGGCCGCGATGTGCTCACCCTGATGCCCACCGGTGGCGGCAAATCCATCTGTTACCAGATTCCCGCTCTGCTGCGTCCCGGCACCGGCATCGTCATCTCCCCGCTGATCGCGCTGATGCAGGACCAGGCGGATGCGCTCAGGCAGCTCGGCGTGCGTGCGGCGCTGCTCAATTCCTCGCTGGATGCGAAAGCGCAAAGGCAGGTGGAGCAGCAGCTGCTGGCCGGTGAGCTGGATATCCTGTACATGGCACCGGAGCGTCTGCTCAACGATTGGACGCTCGATCTGCTGGCGCGCTGCGACATTGCGCTGTTCGCCATTGATGAGGCGCATTGCGTATCGCAGTGGGGGCATGATTTCCGCAAGGAATACCAGCAGCTGAGCATGTTGCACGAGCGATATCCGAAGGTGCCGCGCATCGCGCTGACCGCCACAGCCGATGTCCGTACGCGCGGCGAGATCGTCTCGCAACTGGCCCTGCAGCAGGCGCAGGTGTTCATCAACAGCTTCGACCGGCCGAATATCCATTACGCCATCGCCGAGAGCGGCGGAGGTCGCGATGCCCTGTGGAAGTTCCTTTGCGAACAGCATCCTGCGGATGCCGGCATCGTCTATTGCCTGAGCCGCAACGGCGTGGATGGCACCAGCCAGTGGCTGAACGACAAGGGGCGCGAGGCTCTGCCCTACCATGCCGGGCTGCCGCAGGACGTGAGGCAGAGGCATCAGCAGCGCTTTCTGCGCGAGGAGGGGCTGATCATGGTGGCCACCATCGCCTTCGGCATGGGTATCGACAAGCCGGATGTGCGTTTCGTGGCGCATATGAACCTGCCGAAGAACATCGAGGCCTACTATCAGGAAACCGGGCGAGCCGGACGCGACGGCCTGCCTGCCGATGCATGGATGAGTTATGGCCTGAAGGATGTGATCAACCTACGCCTGTTCACCGACAACAGCGATGCGGAAGAGCAGTTCAAGCGCGTGATGCATCAGAAAACCGATGCCATGCTCGGGCTTTGCGAGCTGACCAGTTGCCGCCGTCAGGCCCTGCTGGCCTATTTCGACGAGCAGCTGGCAGAGCCCTGCGGCAACTGCGACAACTGTATCAATCCGCCGGAGACCTGGGATGCCACCATTGCCGCGCAGAAGGCGCTTTCATGTGTGTATCGCACGGGAGAGGGTTTCGGCGCGCAATACGTCATCCATGTGCTGCTCGGCAAGGAGGATGAGCGCATCTCACGCAACGGCCACGACATGCTCAGCACCTTCAATATCGGTGGCGAGCACAGCGGCGCGGAATGGCGCGGCATCTTCCGGCAGTTGATCGCGCATGGCTATCTGGCTGCCGATGCCGAGGGCTTCGGGGTCCTGCGACTCACCCCGAAGGCATGGGGCCTGCTTAAGAAAAGCAGCAATCCGCAGCCGGTGATGCTGCGCAGGTTGCGCAAACCGCCGAGGGAAAAGGTCGGAAAGAAACGTTCCGGCTCTGCTGCGCGACAGTCTCTGTCGGATCAGGATCAGGCTTTGTTCGAGGCACTGCGTGCGCTGCGCAGCCGGTTGGCAAAGGAACAGAATGTGCCGCCGTATGTGATCTTCCCGGACAGGACTTTGAATGAACTGGCCGTCAGCAGGCCTGCCACGCAGGCGCAGATGCTGGATGTATCCGGTGTCGGCGAGGTCAAGCGGGAGCGCTACGGCGAGGATTTTCTGAACGAGATCCGGCAGTTCGAATCCGGCGCGTAATCAGGAGGAAGCCATGCATATCACCATTGTCCATGTCCACGTGAAGCCCGATTGCATCGAGGCATTCATTGCGTCTTGCAGGCTCAATCACGAGGCATCGATTCTGGAGCCGGGCAACCGCCGTTTCGATGTGCTGCAGTCGGCTGAAGATCCGACCCGTTTCGTACTCTACGAGGCCTATGCTGCTGCCGCCGATGCCGCATCCCACAAACAGACGGCGCATTATCTGGCATGGCGCGATACGGTTGCCGATATGATGGCGGAAGCGAGACAGGGCGTGCCATATAAAGGGCTGTTTCCGTCGGCATAGCGTGAATTTCCATCAGGCAAGCCGGAGAAGCGCGATGGTTGAAATGTCATCGGCCTTGCCTACTATCACACGACAAAATCAATATAAGGGAGATGACCATGTCATTTAATTTCCTTCGTCATATCAGCCCCGCCATCATCGCGGCTTCATGTTTGGTGATCGCAGCACCTGCCGGTGCCGAGGACCTGTCCGCATGGAAGCTGCCAGCGGTTCCTGTGCCGGCTGACAACCCGCAGTCCGAAGCCAAGATCGCCCTCGGTCATCAACTCGCCTTCGACACCCGCCTTTCCAAGAACGATTCCATCAGCTGCGCCGGCTGTCATCTGCCGTTTGCAGGTGGCGGCGGTCATACCCCGCGCGCCTTCGGGCATGGCGGCGAGTTGGGTCGCTGGGCCCCGACATGGGTGAATTCGGCTTACTCCACTTCGTTGTTCTGGGATGGTCGTGCAGCCTCGCTTGAAGAGCAGACCGGCGCCCTGATCGATGCCAGGGGCAATCACATGGGGCCGATCAGTGCGCCACCCGAGATGGCTGGCGATGTGCCGACCGTGGTGAACAAGCTGAACGCCATACCTGCATACAGGAAGGCCTTCAACAAGGCCTTCGGCGAGGATGCCACGCCCGGGAACATCGCCAAGGCGATTGCCGCCTACGAGCGTACGCTGGTGGCCACCGATTCGCCGTTCCAGCGTTATGTGAACGGTGACGACAAGGCCATATCAAAGGCCGCCAAGCGCGGTTTCGATCTGTTCCGCGGCAAGGCGCTGTGCATCGAGTGCCACACCGCGCCATTGATGACCGATAACGATTTCCACAACATCGGCGTGCCGCAGGTCGGGCCTCTTGCAGAAGACGAGGGTCGTTATGCCGTCACCAGGGACAAGGACGATATGGGCGCCTTCAAGACCCCGACCCTGTACAATTCGGCGTCTCTGGCCTTCTTCATGCATGATGGCGCGATGTCCACCATGCAACAGGTGATCGAGCACTACAACAAGGGCGGCGATGCGAAGAACAAAAACCAGTCCTCGCTGATCGAACCGCTCAAGCTAAGCAAGGCGGAAGTGGCCGACCTGGTCGTCTTCATGGAAACCCTTACGGACGACAGGTTGAATCGCATTCACCGGCCCGAGCTTCCCTGAGATCCATTGTCCCTGTTTGTTCCGGGCGGGCCATCGGCCCGCCCTTTTTATTTCCGCACCAACTTTTATCGGGGGAACGGTAACTTGACTGCGGGAGCGGGCAATGTCCTGATTTTGTTGGGAAGCTTCAGGAAGCTGGTTCGCTTGGGATCATTCGGGAACTGGTCCAGATAGTTGGGTAGGCTATCGCCATCCGAATTCACCTTCTCAAACTCATTGCTTGAGGACAGGGCTGGAATAGGAGTTCCAGGAAACTGGCTGCTAAAGGTTTTAGATAAGTCCGCTGGAATCAGACCAAGGTCTGGAAAGATATAGATGGAATCGGTTATTTCCCTGATCCTCCCGGTTCTATCTCTTAGCTTGTAGCTGTACGAGTCCATACCCTTGTAGCCGGCATTCGGGGTATACAAAAGTTGCCCGCCCCGGTTCAGCGAAAGTCGGCCATGCGCCGGGCGTCTTGCAGACAGCGATACGCTCAGTGTCTTGTCGATAAACGGTGACAGCGGTTTGATGATCAATGGCGTATTTTCGTTGGTTACGCTCAAACGCTTGCAGGCGAGCTCAGTGATGCAGGCGCCGTCTTCGATCCAGTCCTTCAGCAGGGTATAGTATGCATCGTCCTGACCAAGGACTTTGCCCACCTGATGCCTTTGCTTGAAGTTATGGTAGTCCGCCAGCAGGCCGGATGGTTTAGATAAAAGACGTGCGACGAAATTTCCGTTTTCATCGATGGCGTATTTTTTAAGAAGCGTCATGTCCAGCACTTCAGGGGGGTCGTCGAATGGCTGGTAACCGGCCGAGTCCGGAAGTTTGTGACATGCCATGCATCGGGCGTTCGTAGGTGAATTCCGAATCGATGATTCGTAGGTCACCCTGGCAAACGGGTCGCTGACAACCGTGATCGTGGTCGATGCCACGGCGGATGTCTCCGAGGTGAGTCCCCCTCCCTGTATCCGACGGCCGGTAACGGTGAGCGAGACTGTATATCTTCCGGCGCGCGATGCTGTGAATGTCGGCGTGGCAGATGATGTGGCGGACAGACTGGCGCCGGATGTGGGCGTCAGTGACCAGAGGAAATCCGAGGCAAGAACTTCGGACGGTGAGAAGCTGCCGCTACCATCCAGTTGCAAGGGCCTTCCCGTGATCTGGCTGCTGTATGCGCCCGGGATGGCAATGGGCCTGCCCGGTCTGACGGCAACGGGGTTTCCGGAGGCGTCAGGGGCGGTCTGGATAAACGGGTCATACTGGTTGATATAATCGACAAAAGACTGAACAGCTGCGTTGTCACTCCAGAATTTGTTATACGTCACCAGTGCCATCGGCATGGTGGTGTGCTCGAAAACGGTTTTTGCCGTTTGCTTGTAGAGCCCGTGCAGGTCCAGTGTGGAGTCTAGATCCATTTGCGAATCGAAAGACTCAGGTGGAAAGGTGCCGTAGGAGCCCACGATAGGGTCGCTGTTCCGAAAGCTCGCAGTGAAATCGCTTTCAGGGAAAGCTCTTTGAATATGGCAGGCTCGACAATATTTCGCGATAACAGTTTTATAAAAGGACTTGTTTGTCGCCTTTTCGGCATTGGTATCTCCGGTTTTCCATCCATCCGGTACATAGGCGCCGTTAAAGTCCCGGGGTAGCTCGCTCCCTCCGTACCAGCCCTCGACAAGCTCGCGTGCGGCCCGGGTCGGGTCGGTGAGGAGCATCAGTCGGTTGAGTTCTTTGAAATTATCCTCCTGGTTCGCGCGACTGAATGTTCCGGAGCCCAGGCTGGACTCGGCTCCGTCCGATGCGGCGACATTGGGGTCGTGAAATTTGTAGAGGTCCGGGTCCCAGGGCAAGAATCCGCCGCCGAAGTTTCCCTCCCCGGCACCGCGATAGGCAGGATCATGCGGCTTGAAGACCCCGGCGATATCAACTCCTCCCGGATAGCCGCCATGACAGGTGGCGCATAGGCCGGGAAAGGCCTCCTGTTTGCCGCGACCTGTCAAATCCAGTTTTTCCACGCGCGGCAAGTCGCCATTGGTGAATGTGGGCTTGCCGTCTTGGTTCTGATAGCCGTAAAACTGGGTGAAAAGCGGTCCATTGAGTTTCACTGCGCCGTATTCCATCACAACGGCTGCCAACATGGCGGATGTGTCTCTTTGCTGAAAAGCGGCGATGCCACTCGCGAAATCCGCGTAATTTTCCAGGAGCGCAACGACTTTGCCATTGAAGTTGCGCATGTAGATGTTGCGAACAAAACCGAGGTCGGTGGCATTGCGATACAGTGCATGTTCCACGCCGATGTTCCTGAGCGCATCGTCATCGAGCACATGGCCCTCAGCATCCTTGAGGACCGAGTCGTCGAGCCCGTTCAGCACCCTCCATGCTTCGATCGTTGTGCGTTGGCCGCTCGGGTCGACGGCCGCGTAATAGGCTTTGGCGCTCTCCTCGGTGTCCGCCAGATTGCTTTCCGCAAACTGCAGGAATTTATCGTGATCCAGTGGCGGAATGGGAGCGCTCGGATGAGCGGTCGGCCTGATCAGAAGAGCCGGGGGCGTTCGCAGTAGAGGCTTGGCAATGATCTGTTGATTGAAGGTTTGAGCGTATGGTGTGTTGTAAGTTCCGGTAAACGCAATCATACAGGCAATGAGTAGAAAAGCTGCGCAGCTTCTGGTTCTCGAAAAAAAGAAAGTATTCATAGTCCCCTCGACGTCACCCCATCTTGAGTAGCAGTCCCGTTTAGAGTCCGGACCTCACTGTAGCCGATTTTGCAGCTAATTGCTTTGCATAGGCGGCAGGTGTCAGACCACCCAATACTTTCTTCGGTCGCTCCT
>Ga0210005_1000232_pt1 | contig 48942 bp, 54 predicted proteins | sample CryGey02umfilter_3_FD_183961 | JGI IMG/M metagenome (GOLD analysis project Ga0210005, IMG submission 183961) | Groundwater microbial communities from aquifer in Utah, USA - Crystal Geyser 4/9/14 0.2 um filter (SPAdes) (version 3) | ecosystem: Environmental > Aquatic > Deep subsurface >... | reverse complement strand
CGGGAGAAACTTAGGTATAAAGTCAACTCTTAATTTCTTTGCTAAAATTAGAGAAGGAGATTATGATGTTTTAGATAATGCTGATGGGAGTTATAATGTTACACTTGAAAATGTTTTTGTTAAATCTGAAGTTGGAAATAATGAGATAGTGAAAACTTTTGACTTAATGAGGGAATTTGATGATGCTGGGATTAAGTAAGGTTTATAAATAAAGAAGGGTTAAAATGTTTATGAATATGAATAGGAGGGGGCAAGATTTTTTAAGAAGTAACTTTTTAGGATGGGCCATAGGCATTCTTACGCTTATTGTTATTGTGTTCTTAATCTTGTGGTTTGCAGGTTATTTAGGTAGTGTTCCTGAAGGAGTTCCGGATGTTTCAGAAATAATTATTCAAGGGTGTAGTGTTGCAGCACAAGGCAATTTGATAGAGAGTTATTGTTATCAGTTTAGAGAACTTGGAAGTGATAAATACTATACTTGTGGTAGTGAATATATGGAAGGGATATTAACGGAGTATGATGTTGATGTTGGTGCTGTAGATTGCATGAATAAAACGCTGACTACAAGGACAAAGGAATTTTGTGAAGCTATCACAGAAAGTAGGCAAAATAAGGTTGAGGTGAATGGTGTTACTTGTAAATCTGTTCTTGAGGTTCCTGAAAGGAGGGTATCTGAAAGTAATGGGGGGCGGCCAGATAATTCGGGTGGTAATTGAGCGAAAGGTGTTTTACATTGGAGGGTTAATTCGATAATTTGTAAGGACAATGAGCAAAGTGTTTTAAAAATAGAATGTAAGAATGCAGGTTTGATTGAGTCAGATAATGGATTTAGTGTTTGTTGTAAGTCGATTTAGTGTTTGTTGTAAGAAATCTTAGTTAGTTATATAAATAAGGATTATTCCTTTCTTGTATGGATAGGAGGTTATTGTGGGGTATTGTGGCTATTATTGTTTTAGTTGCAATTGGTTTTTATTTTCAAGCTAATAAAGTTAGTTTTTCTTCAGGGATTGGATTTGAATCTGGTGAGACTTGTTTGGGAGAAAATTGTGATGAGGGTGATTGTTATGTCAAGGTTGCCGATGCAGAAAACAACGTACTTTAGTGCATGGATGAATGCAACCTTGAGCATCCAAAAGTTCAAACAAACCCTACACTTTAATGGGGTAAAACACAAGAACTTTTTGATGATATTTATAAAGAAGTTGAAGGTGCTTGGTATAAGGTTAGAGATAGTTGTAATTTATTTATGGGGGATTTATGTAATTTTTTAATAATTGTCAGAAAATAAAAGATGGTTGTGGAGATTTTCTTCCACCTGTATCTAAGGAAGTATGTGAGGGTGGAGAAGGATATGAAGGAGATGATTTGAATAGTTGTGTTGAGGGCTTAGGGTTAAAGTGCGAATATAGTTGGGATGAGGAAAATAAGGTTTGTAGGGATAAGGTTTGGTGTTGGGCTTGCACGGGAGAATGTCCCAAGGATAGGACTAATGGATGGGCTTGTGGGCTTGTAGAGAGTATGTTGATTCAATCCATGAAAATCAAGGAGTAGTCTCCGGCTCAGGAGTTTTGCAAGAAGGCAAGTGTGATAGTGATTCATTCGATTCTGAAGTACCCGGTAATCCTGACATATCTAATTATAACGACATATTTGTAATTAAGGATGTTAGTGAAAAAGTTGTTGGTTTAAGAGAAGGAGAAGTTTGTTGCCTTGCTGTTTTTGGTTAATTGCTGTTTTCTAAGGCCCATTTTTCTAAGTAATCACATATGGCATGTATGATGAATAGGTGGACTTCTTGGGTTCTGGCTGTTGATAAGGAAGGGATTTCTATCTCGTAATCTGCTAATCCGTGCAAAGCTTCTTGGTCAGGAGTTCTTGGATCTCTTTTTTTTCCTAATAGGGCTATCGTGGTGATTCCAAGTTCTTTTGCTTTTTTTACTGTTCTTAATACGTTTTCTGAGTATCCAGAGGTTGTCAGGGCTATTAATATGTCTCCATCCTCTCCTAAAGCCTCTAAAGAACGGGAAAACATGAATTCTTGCCCATAATCATTAGATATACATGTTTGAGTTGCAGCACATCCTGCCAGTGATAAGCAAGGGAATGGAATTCTATCATCCTTATACCTGCCGACTAGTTCAGCCATTAAATGTTCCGCTTGAGCTGCTGAACCTCCATTTCCACAAACAAGAAGTTTTTTTCCAGATTTTATTCTTGTTGCGGGATTATAGATTCTTGTTCTGATTAATCTAGCTATTTCCTCTATCTTGTGATGTTCCATTTGGGATAAAAGCTGGCCTAACTCTTCGGCATTCCTCTTTGTCAAATCTTGGTTCATTAAAACTTGATAGAAAAGGGCTTTATATCTTTTGTGAAGGTTAGATATATAAATGTGAAGAGATGTATTGAAATATGCCGAGAGATAATGATAGGAGAAAGACGAAGAATGATAAAAAGGCTAAACGAAGGTATAATAGGTATAAGAAAGGTGGAAAATATAGGGCTAAGAATGTCAAGGAAGGGAGCTAGTTATCTATCAAGTCTTCTAATAATGTTAGTGTGTAGCTAAGGATTAGCGGTCCAATTACGAAGCCTAGTATCCCAAACAAGATTATCCCTCCAACAATCCCCACAATCATTGTCACAGGATGTACTTGAGTTCCTTTAACAGAGAGTTTTGCCCTTAGAATTGTGTCTGTGTATAATGTTAGTATTAATCCGAGTATTACTACTCCTATTGCTACAAAATACTCTCCTTGGATAAATGAGATTATTGCGGCCGGGACCCATATTATTATAGGACCTAAAGCAGGAAGGAATGCGAAAATAGCTATCAGAGTTGCGAAGATTAGGGAATACTGGAATCCTAACAGCCAGAAGCCTACAAGAGATATTACAAATTGTATTAATGCGATCAATAGCGAACCATAGACGACAGACCTAGTTATTTGTGCTATGTCTTTAGAAACTTTTTCTTTGTTTTCAGAAGGGATGTATTTCTTCATTCTTTTTATTATGCTGTCCCAATCTCTTAATAAGTAGAACATAGCTATAATCAAAATTAATAGGCTTATTATCAGATGAGGGATTCTTGCGGTTAAATCACCAAGGTAATTTACTATTATTGTTGCAACCTCATTTCTTATTGTTGTCAGATTAAATCCCGCCCAGTTTATTAAATCTATACTCGAAATTTTTCTTATTATTTGCAGGATTAAATCAGAACTTAGATATGTTGAGAGCTCAAGCATCACCAAGAGGACTGTCATAATTACAGGAATAACTATGATTAGAATGACTACTGCAATACAGATAGAGGCGGCGAGCCAGGAAGGCATTTTTTTGTTCAACCATTTGTAGACTGGCATCACTAGGAAAGCAAGGATAGCTGACGCAACCAATGCAACGATGTAATCTTTTATTATCAGATAGGATACGAATATTAATAATGCTATTATGACAATAGGTATCCAATGTTTTATATCCTCTCTTTTCATATTTGAAAATAGGAGAGAAGGTTAATAAATATTGTTTTTTTAATGGTTTAATGGAAGAATATTATTTTTTGATTTTTTTGGCAGGGTTGTGGGCTTTGTTTGCTAGCGTTAGTGATTTTAAGACCAGGGAAGTGCCAAATTGGATTAGTTTTTCATTGATTGCTTTTGCTTTGGCCTATAGGGCTTTTTATTCTATAGGACACGGATGGATGTTTTTAGTTTATGGATTATTGGGGCTGGGAATCTTTATTGTTCTTGGATATTTGTTTTATTATGGAAGGGCATTTGGTGGAGGGGATGCTAAATTGTTGATGGCCTCTGGGGCAATTTTGCCTTTTGAATCGTACATGGATTATCTATTTGTGGGAATGGGATTTATTTTTATTTTGTTTTTGGCAGGGGGAATTTATAGTTTAGTTTACACTGTTTTTTTGATTAGGGGAAACAAGAAATTTTCTAAAGAATTTAAAGGGAGAATTAAGAAGAATAAATTAATGGTGTTTGGTTTGCTAATAGTAGGATTAGCATTGGCCGGAGTTTTTGTTTCTACTAGTTTGGGGCTTTCCTTAGCATTTTTATTTTTGGGTTTAATGCCCTTGTTGTATTTTTATGCCTTGTCTGTTGATAAATGTTGCATGATTATTTTGAAAAAACCAAGGAATTTGCAAGAGGGTGATTGGATTATGAAAGATATTAAAGTCGGTAGGAAAATGGTGAAGAAAACAGTTCATGGATTGACTAAAAAGGATATCTTGATTTTGCGGAGGTCTGGTAGGAATGTTGAGATAAGAGACGGAGTGCCATTTACAATATCTTTTCTTCTGGCTATTATGCTATTCTTCTCTTTATTTTTTTTATATCCTGGTCTTTTTTCTTTTTAGTGGTTTTTTTAATCAATAGGGGTCTTGTTTTTTTCTTTAGCCTGTTTTGTAATTCTAAAAGTTCTGTTTCTTCTGCTTTCCTTCTTTGGGATTCTAATGATACTGATTTGTTATAAACGGGAACTATGTTTATTATTATTTCTTCAAATTTAGGCTCCATTAAAATTTCTACAGATTTTGCTTTTAGTTTTGATTGTATCTTCTTAGCGATTTTTTTTGCGAGAGTTAATGCAGGAGCCGGCATATCTTTTTGATTTTGAACAGGTTTTTTCGGTATGATTATGACGTGTCCTTTTTCTATTGGCATAATTTCTAACACTGCTAGTGCTTGTTTGTTTTCATCTAATTTTCTAGCAGGTATTTTTCCTTCTATAATTGCTCTGAATACTTTTTGTGGTGTTTGTTGCCGTTGCTGTTTGAGCATGGTTTCCAGTGCTTCAGGAGACATATCGTTAATTTGTTGCTCTGCTTGTGCTTTTTGTTCTTCTGGAAGATGTTGGATTTGCTCTAAAAGTTGTCTTTTAAGTTCTTTTATTTGTTCTTCTGTTAATGCCATGGATTTGCTAATGAAAAGGGATTTATATGTTTAACCAAAAGCTCTTCTATAATCCTCAATTGAAACGGAAGAAACGTTTTCTATTTTTGAGAGAAGATTTTCTGCGACATCTGTATCTTTTTCCTCGGGCCATGCAAATTTAACGAATATTGCTTTGAGGCCAAAGGCTATTGGCTTTTCTTCAAATGTGATGTTTTGAGCACCCTCAGTTTCAAGATTCTTTTTCGCTTTTTCCTTAATTTCCCCTAAATCAATGTCAGGAGATGAGGGCATTATTTTGACTATTAATGCTGCGACTGCCATAGAGTGCCGGAGAATGGAGGGTTTTTAATTGTTTTGGCATAACAATCCTTTTAAATGATAGACCATAGGAAGATTAATGGACAATTATGGGCAACTTTTGGAGAGAATTTCAGGTGCAGCAGGATTGAAGAGGGAAGAGCTTGAAAGAAAGATTGAGGCTAAGAGGGCGAAGCTTTCTGGATTAATTTCAAAAGAAGGGGCTGCACAGATAGTTGCGGCAGAACTTGGAATAGTATTGGATGGAGAGAGGTTAAAGATAAAAGAACTGGTACAAGGTATGAGAAAGAGCAATGTTGTTGGGAAAGTTATCAGAATTTTTCCAGTTAGAGAATTTAATAAAAATGGAAGAGAAGGGAAAGTGGCAAGTTTTGTTTTAGCAGATGATACGGGAAATACAAGAGTTGCTTTGTGGGATACGCACCATATCGAGTTGATTGAAAAACAAGAGATAAAAGAAGGAGATGTTGTTGAAGTTATTAATGGGAGTGTTAGGCAAAATGGGGAGTTACATTTATCAGGCTTTTCAGATTTGAAGAAAAGCGATGAAAAAGTTGAGGATATTGTTGAGGAAAGGAGCTATACCGAAGCAAAGATTAAGGATTTGAAAGAGGGGTTGAATGCAAGAGTCAGGGCAATTATTGTGCAGATGTTTGAGCCAAGATATTTCGAAGATAAGAATTCTGGAGAAAAGAAGGCTGTTTTAACAGTTGTGTTGGATGATGGGAGTGAAAGTATTAGAGGGGTTTTGTTTGGAGATGATATCAAGAAGTTAGGATTCGAAGATGAAGAAATATTCTCTTTGGAAAAATTTGAAGGGAAGAAGGGCGATGTAATAGGAGAGGAAAAATATTTTGCAGGTAATGTCAGAATGAATAGTTTTTTTGGCAGAATCGAGATGGTTATGAATGGCGTTGAGGAGGTTAATCCCGGGGAATTGATAAAGGAGCTTGAGGCGAAAGTTTGATTGTTATTTTTAATTGCTAAAAAGTTTATATACTGATAGAGGCAGGAAAGGAGATGGCGAAAGAAGAGGAGAAGGAAAAGGAGAAAGGAGATAAAGAACTTGGATTGACAGATTTGCCAGGTATTGGGCCAGGGATTGCGGCTAAGCTGGAATCTGCAGGGATTTACGATTTAATGGGTTTGGCTGTTATGAGCCCTAGTGATTTGGCGGAGACCGCGGGAGTTGGAGCCGCTGTCGCGAGGAAAGCTATTCAAGCAGCAAGACAGATGATGCAACTAGGCTTTATGTCTGGTGATGAATTTGATAAGAAGAGACAGGATGTTCATTATATCACGACAGGAAGCAAGGCTTTGAATGATTTATTAGGGGGAAAAGGAATTGAAAGTAAGGCGATTACGGAGGCTTACGGTGCTTTTGGTTCAGGAAAGACGCAGCTAGGATTAACTTTGGCTGTTAACGTGCAATTGCCAAAAGAGAACGGTGGGAGTAATGGGAAGGCTGTTTATATTGATACAGAGGGAACATTTAGGCCTGAAAGGATTAGGCAGATCGCTGATTCTATTGGTGCTAATCCTGAAAAAGTATTGAAGAATATTTTAGTTGCGAGGGCTTTTAATTCAGACCATCAGATGTTATTGATTGATAGGATTGCAGAGATGGTTAAGGAAGGAGAGCCCATAAAATTGGTTATTATTGATTCTTTGACTGCTCATTTCAGGGCTGAGTTTTCTGGGAGAGGGCAATTAGCAGATAGACAACAGAGGCTTAACAGATATTTGCATGATTTAATGAAGTTGGCTGAGAAAAGCAATGTTGCGATTTATGTGACGAACCAGGTTATGAGTAATCCTGCGATGATGTTTGGAGATCCTACTACTGCTATCGGAGGAAATATTGTGGGACATGCTTCTACTTATAGGATGTATTTGAGAAGAGGGAAGCAAGGTTCGAGAGTAGCTAAGTTGATTGATTCTCCAAACTTGCCAGATAATGAGACTGTGTTTTGGATTTCTGAGGGTGGTGTAAAAGATGAGGCTTAAGGTCTCATTGTTTCTTTTATCGCTTCTCTTGCTTCCTCTAGATTAGATCTGTCATATTTTAAGACCTGTGGATGTTTGAAGTCTTTATTGTAATCACAGGCAGGTATTATTACAAGGCCCCTTGGCTTCCATTCTAACCATCTTTCAACATAATCCGGGTGGCCATTCACTAATAGTGTGTTCCATAAACTAAGCCCTTATCACGAGTTATTATTACATCTACATCTGGACTAAAATGTTTATCCAACCATCTTTTTTACCAGCCCGCGTGCCCGGGTTTGTTCTTGGGTCCTGTGCAAGGATCATTGTCCTGAATCCAAGTTCTTCTGCTATTTCTAGAATATCCCATCCTAGTTGAAATTTCGGAATGTTTGCCCACCAATCTTCTGAGTTTTTAATTAAGTTCATCCTATTTACTAAATAATCCTGAGCATTTCTGAATCCAGAGGTTATTTTTGGTTCGTCAGGATGTCTTAATTTTGCTAACCCCCCACTTAATGCTAAATCATAATCACATAAAGTTCTATCCATGTCATATAGGACTATTAATTCTCTCGGTATACTAATCTCTTTAATTTAAATTTTTTAAGGATTATTGTGGTTAAATCAATCCAACTTCTTTTCTTCCAAAAGAATACAAGGCAGTATTCGGGTCTCTCCTGGCTGTATCTAAATAACTTTTTGTGCAACCACCATAGTTTCTTTCTATGTCTGCAATCACTGCGTACTGTACTTCAGGCATCTTGTGTGCCCCTATAAACACACCTACATGGTTCATAGCCATTGCTAATGTTTTTGCTTCGTGAGGACTATTTCTTATAGCATTTAATATTTCATTTGTCATCTTGTTTTCTTATATTAAGGGTTTAAAAAGATTCTGATTAGTGAAATTTTTATAGTATAACTTGCTGTAAGTGGCATGGATAATAAGCCCATTCCAATAATTAAGAAGAAGGAAAAAGTTAAGCCATTGAAATCTACAGAGAGAGTTAAGTTTTCATCTGCTGAAATGGCAATTTGGGTTTTGTTCGGTTCAATTCTTATTGTAGCTACGCTTTTGTTTTTATTTGGATTGGCTCTTTATTTAGGAAAGTGAGATGCCCCCGCGGACTCTGAGAATTTCAAATTCTCAGGGACTTCAACAGATGTTGAAGTGAATTGAACTCTGATGTCTCCGCGGAGAATTGAACTCCGGTCTCATCCTCCGCAAGGATGCATTCTATCCACTAAACTACGGAGACTAAGAAATAAAATTTAACGAGTTTTTAAGGATTCGGATTATTTATTTTTCCACTCTTCCTCTTCATCGTCATCATCTTTTGGCCAGGAATTGAGAGAATCGTAATCATCTTTTAAGTCTTTGTATTTTTCTTTTAGTCTTTTGTATGCCTTGTTTAATAAATGGTGGTCGTACTCTAAATCTTCAATTTTTTCTTGAGTTGCTTCGCTGGTAAATCTTTCATCGGCCGATACAACCTTTAATGTTTGAAGTCTTTCTTGCAGTCCTAGCCAGGTATATCTTCTATTCTTATAGACTCGAGGATCTAAATCAGGCGTACTATCTTTAACCATTGAATCAATTGTTCTTTCAATCTCTGATGAAATTTCATAGAAGAAATCTCTTTCGTTTCTAGGTTTATTCTCCGAGTCGCCTCTTTTTTCCCAATATGTCATTAGTTATGTTTATCCAGTTCTTTAGAATATTCGTGTAATTCATCTTCTGAAAACCAAAGTGCTATCTCATGCTCTGCGTTTTTAACAGAATCTGATGCGTGTATTAGGTTTCTGGCAACTCTTTGTTTGTCGTTTGCCAGAGCATATGATTCAGTCATTGCGAAGTCTCCCCTAATTGTTCCAGGTGGTGATTGTCGAGGTTCTGTTGTTCCGACAATTTTTCTTATGATTTCGATTGCATGAGGTCCTTCAATAACCATTGCAACTACAGGACCCTCTCTTAGGAAATTGATATTCCATGATTGAATCATTTTTCCGTATTCCATGTAGTCTTCAAATTGAAATTCGTCTCCTTGTTCCAGTCTAGCTTTCTTGGTTTTTTCAAAAACATTTTTTGCCCATTCTTCATCTAACTTATAATGGTTTTTTGCTAATTCTTCGTTAGCCCAAACCATTTTCATTGCTATAATTTTTAATCCGATATCTTCGATTCTTGAGATTATCTTTCCTATCAATCCCCTAGCTACTCCATCATGTTTTATTAAAATGAGTGATTTCTCTTTAACCATTAGCTGGTTTGGTAATCAGGGTTTTAAAAGATTATCGTTTATCAGTATAGCAGTTTTTGCTGGATGCAGGAAGGAATGATTTGTTCTTCTATCAAAGGGGGAAACTTTATGCCTAATTCTTTGTAGTTTTTTGGGATAAATTTGCATTCTTCTAATTCTGGATCATCTAACCTGATTTCTCCGTCTAGTTTTACAAGATATGTTAATAATTTAACGATTGCATCATCGAATACTGCTTTGTTTTTGAAGTCTCCCAGTTTTGTGATTATTGATGCAGGGCAGTGAATTTCTTCCTGGATTTCCCTTAATAACACTTTCTGCCCGGTCTCTCTTCTGGTTTTCATTCAAAGCTTGTCCAGATGCCTTTTCCTTTTTTTCCCACCATGAAAAATTTATTGTCTTTTATGGCAACAGCAATTATTTTATGGATTTTTTTCACCCATTATTTAGCAGGGAAATTGTTAAAAAGATTATTGTTCCAGAATTGTTATGGAAGAATATGAAAGGCTTGTTAGAGAAGGGGAGTTGTTTAAAAATTGTACCAATATTGTTATAGGGAAAGGTAATCCCGGAGCTGATATCTTATTCGTTGGAGAGGCCCCCGGAAGGAATGAGGATTTACAAGGAGAGCCTTTTGTTGGGGCTGCCGGGAAGAACCTGGATAAACTGTTGGAGAAGGTTGATTTATCCTTAGATGATGTTTATGTGGCTAATATATTGAAATGTAGGCCTCCTGAGAATAGGAATCCTTTGCCTGAGGAAATTAGAGAGCATACACCATGGCTGTTGAAACAGATTGAGGAGATTAAGCCGAAAGTTGTTTGTTCGTTAGGTAATTATGCTACTAAGTTTTTTCTTTCGGGAGGGGATGTGGATAAGATGAAAAATATGCCCGGGATTACAAAAGTGCATGGAAAAGTTAAAGATATAGAAATTGAGGGATTAAACGTAAGATTGATTCCATTGTTTCATCCTGCCGCCGTTATTTATAGAAGGCAGTTGATAGATGATTGGGAGAAGGACATAGATGTTGTTAAATCCGAGATAGGGCAGAAGAAGTTATTCTGACTTACCTAGAAATTCATTAAATGTAGCGATGGCTGTTGAAGCCCAATCTTCTGGGATTTCTTTTATCATTTGTTTTATTTCTTCTATTGTGAATTCTTTCAGATATTGTATTTCATCTGGATCTGGTTTCAATCCAGATATTTTTATCTCCTTTTTTGTTATGAACAATGTAATTTTTCTATAGATTTCTTTTGAATCAAATTCTAAGCCGAATATTTTTATGATAGGGAATATGATTCCTATTTCTTCTTTCATTTCACGTTTTGCTGCTGCTTCTGCCGTTTCATCCTTCTCAATTCCTCCACCGACTGGAAAGCATAAGCTATTCGGATAGAGAAATTTATTTGTCCTCTTTGCCATAATTAATTGCCATCATTTCCTTTCAACATTATTATGTCAAGGTTGCCGATGTAGAAAACCATACACTTTAGTGTATTGATGAATGCAACCTTGAGCATCCAAAAGTTCAAACAAACCCCCTACTTTAGTGTGGGGTAAAACACAAGAACTTTTTGATAATTATGTTTCTTCTGTTTTTGGTAATTTTTATTTTAGTCTTGTTTTTGGAGCGTCTTTGATTTTGATGAATTTGTAATGGGCTGATTTGGTTTCCTGGTCCTCAAGGGAATCCTGGAGCGTGTAAACTTTGTTTCCTTTTTTGTCTACAAAATAACGTAGTTTTTTTGGCATTTTATTTTTCTTTTATCTCTAATTGCACGCGAAGTTTTTTAGATTTGTCTTCGATTTCTTTTAGTATTTTATCCATAATTTGATTGGCAGTTTTGTAATCTTTAGCGATAACTTTTATAGTGAATTGAGAAGATCCCTTATATCTGGTTGTTGCTTCAGGAATGTCAAGGATTTCTTTTATCTTTTTGATTCCGTCAAAATCTTGGGATTTAATTATTATTGTTTTCATGACTTCTTTGTCCTTTTCTTTTTTCTCTTGGAGAATTTTGGACAATTTTTCCGCTTCTGTCTTTTTTAGAAATTTTTCAATTATCTTTGGGTTTTCTCTCACTTCATCTATAAATTCTGTAGCTTGGTAGGAGGCTTTTATTTTTTCCAAGACTTTCTCAGGTTCTTTGATTATTGGTTTTAGCATACTAAGAAGCATTTTTTCTCTTTTGTGATTCTCCATGATTAAATCTCTTTCACTTGCAGCGACTCTTCTCAATGATAGTTCTATGTTTCCGTTTCTAATTCTAAGAACTTTACAGACAATCTTTTTTCCTGGAACAACATATTCTCTTATATTTCTGATTCTTCCTGGAGAGACTTCCGCAAAAATCATTGTTCCCTGCCCATTGTTTTCAATGTCTAAGAAGACTGTTGTTTTTTGGATTCTATTTACTGTGCATAGAACGATGTCATTTTCTTTTATCATAATACTTCCTCCACTTTTGCTTGGATTTTTGTTTTGCCACCAGATGTTTTTACCAGTCTTTTGTTACATTTTTTGCAATTAATTTTTGTGGTTGCTTTTCCAAATGTGATGTGGATTTTGCTGCATCTCGGGCATCTGATTCTTAGAAATTTGCTTTTGTCCATGAAAAGTAGTGTTTGGGAGGGTTTTTAAGAATTTGCTTATTCTATTTTTACGAAATCTACTTCCAGGAGATTTTTGAGGGTTTTAGTGAACTCTTCTTCGTGCTCTTTTGAGATTAAACATCCTGCAGCTCCAGGATGTCCGCCAACTTCTCCTTTTAGAGGTATTGTGGCTTTTGTTAATACTTCTCTGACATTTCGGCCTTTTTTACCCACTAATCTGGCCGAGACTTTTATTTTATCTTCATTATAAGCCATTGCCACTATTATTGTCCCTTCCGGATATAAAGGAGAGTGAGACATTATTGATGCTGTTGTTCCAATAATGGTGTCTTTTATTTTATCCCGGGCGTTGATTATCGTGTAATTTTTACCTTCTATTTTATTTAATTCGTTTATATATTTTAGCGCAGAGGAAATGTTTTGCTTATACTCTACATATATTTTCCCAGCTTCTTTTTTCATTTCTTTATTTCCTAGGCAAAATCCAATGGATATTTCAGGATACCCCATTCTAGAACATGCGTTTATAGAGGCAGAGATTTCCCGGGCATCTTCTTGTTTGTTGAAGAATTTTATTAGATATAGGTTTCCTACAATTTTGTCAGAATCGGTTTCTCCAATTCTTTTTAACATTATGGCCGTTATCAAATTGGACATTTCTTGGTCTGTTAGCTCAGCAAGTGATTTATAACCATTTTGTGTTTTTTGTAACCCTGCTTCTCTTAATAGAGCTACTACTCCGGGAAAAGAGCCCGTTACATCTGGGATGTATAAGGAAGAGGAATATTCTAAAACTCTATCTAATGGTCTTGTAGCAGGATATAGCAACAAGCCTTTTTTTATTGTGACTTTGGAATCTTGAATAATCTGGTTGTAAATTTTTCCTGGTTCTTTTTCTAATTGATCTCCGACCATGCCAATTACCGCGAGAGTTGCTAAATCTATATTTTGCGGAGAAAGGGATTTGGCAAATAGGTAACAGATTCCCGCTCCGGAGATGTTTTCCTCATCTGTTAATTGAGGATTAACCATCAAGATATTATTAGAGATTTTGGAATCTTGAAGTTCGTGATGGTCCAGGATTATTACATCCGTATTCTTTTTTTCTAGGTAGCTTAGAGAGCCAGATGCCAAGTCTAGAAAGATTAGTAAATGATCTTCTGGGAGTTGTTTGATAAAAGGTTCTTCAAGAGCCTTTACAATTTCTAGGGAAAATTTTATTCCAGCTCTTTGAAGGGCCCTTGAAAAGATTGCTGCTGAAGTTATGCCGTCAGTGTCATTGTGAGAAATTACCTTGATTGGTTTTGTTGATTCCTGAATTTTTGAAATAGCTTCTTTTATCTTTTCTAACATTTATCCTCTTTTGGAATTTATTTGTGTTTTCTAAGTTGGGCAATTCTCTGTACTAGTTTTCTTTTTGCTCCGTAATCGTGTTTATGTTTTTCTGAATGTTTTTGCAGTTTATCTATTTTCCTTTCAATGCTATCTTTTTCTGGATTAACCTTGATTCCGTTTTCTTCTAGAATTTGACAGATTTTCTTTTTTGTTATCATCTTTGCTTTTGGGATTCCATGTTCATCTCTTAATTTAAGACCTATTTTTTCAGGGGATGTATTTTTCTTTCCTAGTTCTACTACGAGTTTTTCAATTTCCTGGGGTTTTGCTTTAATCCAGCTCGCTGTCTTTTTTTCTGCCATAGTTATTTTTTGGGAAGAGGGTTTTTAAGGTTTTGCTTAAGTTTAAAAATATGAATTTTGTATCCAGAGTATAGCCCTGTAGTACAGTGGTCAAACAGTAAATTTATATAATTCGGCGTTATATTAATCATATGAGAATTCAATTAGCCAAAGGCAAACAGAGAAAATTAATAGAGTCTGCAAAGAAAGAAAGGACTTGGGAAGAATTATCTAGGGAATTGGGTCTTTCAGAGGGTTATATACGAAATGAACTTAGAAATGAAAAAACTCTTTTGTCAGATTTTGTATACAAAAAGGCGTGTTCCTTAACTAATCAGAATTATGAATCTTTTGTAGTTAATAAGTTAAAAGATGACTGGGGCAGATCTAAAGGAGGGAAACTATCTTCGGGTAGTACTAAAAATATTAATGTTCCTCTGGAAACTGAGGAATTATCAGAGTTCTATGGAATAATGTTAGGGGATGGTAATTTGACAAAGATGAAAGCCCATAAAGTTGGAACTTATCAGATAAGGATTGTGGGGGACTCAAGGAATGATAGGGATTATTTGATTAATTATGTTAAGCCTTTAATTGAAAAATTGTTTAACGTCAAGACTGGAATTTTCAAGATTAAAAATGAAAATGCTATCTGTTTAAGTGTCCATAGTCGGAAGTTAGTTGAATTTTTGGAAGAAAAAGAGTTTAAACCAGGAGATAAAATAAAAAATCAATTAGGCATCCCTGATTGGATTAAGAAGGATAAGAAATTATTGTGTGCTTGTTTGAGGGGACTTTATGATACTGATGGTGAGATCTATAAGTTAAATGAACAAAACTCTTTCCAAGTAGTTTTTACTAATTATAATGAAAGATTGATTAATGATGTTAGAAAGGCGCTTCAAGATTTAGGAATTATCCCTTCTAGAATTTATAATGGAAAAAGGCTGTTTATTACTAAAAAATCTGAACTGGGAAAGTTTTTAAAGCATATCGGATTCAGTAATTTTAAGAACCTTGCCAAGATTAAGACTTGGAACTTATAGCCCTGTAGTCTAGTGGTCAAGGATACGGGCTTTTGGAGCCCGGGACCCCGGTTCGAATCCGGGCAGGGCTATTCGGATTCGAACGTTCTGCGAAGCATAGCTTCTTGAAACTCTCCTTCAGGAGTTCAGTCGAGTAATCCGGGCAGGGCTATGAACCTTTCTTGTATCTGCCTCGTTTTTCTACGGTTTGGAGTCTTGCTAATGTTTCTTTGTATTGCTTGGATTTTTTGTATCCTTGTAGGATGGATTTAAATGCCTTCTCGTGAATTTTGGAATGCTTTGCTTCAAGGGCTTGCTTTATTAAATGTAAGTCTACTGCTTTGTCCTCTATTCTGTTTGAATGAAATGAAAGCCCAAAGTCGATGAAGTAAACTTTATCTTTTTTCAGGATTAAGTTTGAAGTTGTTAAATCTCCGTGAATTATTCCGGAGTTGTGGAGTTTTGCTAGTGATGAACCTATTTGTCTGCATATTTTCTTATAGTCTAAATCTTCAAGATTGTCTGAGAGTTTTTTCCCCATGATAAACTGAAGAGTTATCTTATTATTCTCTGTATCAAGCACTGAAGGGCACGGGATAATTGAGCTAATCTTTTTCATTATTTTTACTTCTGCTTTTGTTCTTCTTTTTCTCAGCCTTTTATCCAGCTCGGAATGACGGTAGGATTTTTTAATTCTGTCTTTAATTACCTTATTCTTTTCTTTGTATATTATTGCTTCTGCGCCTCTTGCTATGAGTTTCATTTTGTATTTTATTTAATGAGACCTTTGGTTAAAAGTATTTGGGAAGGTTTAAAATGTTTGATTCTCGATATTTTTATGGGTTTTAAGAGTTATTTTAAGAGATTTCTTAGCAAGGGAAAGGAAAATGCGAAAGAAACTAAAAAAATTAAGGCAGAGGAGATAGGGGATTGGATTAAGAATAAGAAATCTTCTATCCGGGAAAGAGAGAAAGGTGCAATTGAGCAGTTAAAGGGAGAGATTGAAAGATTTGGGGGAGAGGTTGATGACAGGATTGAGGTATTGAAAAAAGTTAGTGTTGGGGGAAACAGGGCACCTGATAAAGTTAAAATGGTTGTCAAAAAGAATCTTGATAAGTATGTGTCTAATTTGGAGAAATTTATAGGTGGTTTGGCAGAAATAGACGAGAGAGATATTGAAAGATTCATAAGTAAAATTGATGAAAGTTTTTCAAAGTTTGACAAAAATTCCCGTATGAATTATGAAAAGGCTACTATTTTGGTTGGAAAAGAAATGGAAAGTGTAAAAAAATCTTTGATAGGGTTTTCTAAAAGTATCAGAGATATGGCAAAGAGTAATGATGGTTTGATAAAGGAAGTCAAAGGGCTTAGGCAATTAAAAAAAATTCTGGAAGAAGTGAAAGAGACAAGGGATGCTGTAAAAGGCATTCTTGGAGATATAAGTGATTATGAAAATAGGAAAACGGAGCTGAATAAGGAAATAGAAGGTTTGGAGAGGGAAGTGGAAGGGAAGAAGAAAGGTGAAAGTTATAAGGGGTGGGTGGCGAGTAAAGATGAAAAAGAAAATCTTAGGAAGATGATTGATAAGAATGTGGAAGGGCTGAATAAGTTGATTGACTTTAAGATGCTTGCCAAATACTGGCACGGGAATAAAGAGGAAATGGAAATTGTTAAATTGTATTGGGCAGGATTTGAAAGTGCTTTTCAAAAGGACAGGGGGAGTGTTTTGAGAACATTGGTAAGGAGTTTAGAAAATGGCAAGCAGTTAGAGGGCTTATTGTCAGAGGTTATTGAATTGGAGAAAAAGCTGGAGAAATTTGAGATTGGAGAGAGTCCTATCAGGGAAATTGAAAAGGAAATAGGGAGGAAAAAGGAAGAGGTTAAACAGATAGCGAGCGAGGTGGACAAGAAAAGAAAAATATTGAGAAAGTTAGAAGTCAATAAAGGGAGTGTTCTTTCAGGATTGAAGGAAGAGTTAAATGGGTTTGATGTTGCAATTGATGATAATCAGGATTCTGATTGGAAAGAGGTTGAGAAGTAAAGTGAAGCCATATAGGAAAAATTGTGAAGGGTATTTCTTTAAAGATGGAAATGTGATGGCCTTAGATAATGGCAGTTATATTGAGTTTCCTGGAGGTGGGGTAGATGATGGGGAGACTTCGGAAGAATCTTTAATCAGAGAGGTGTTGGAAGAAACGGGATACAAGGTTTCAGGGTTGAAGGAGATAAAGATGATTAGGTTTGATTGGGATGAAAATTGGGCTAAGACGGATAAGCAGAAAGAAAGATTGAAGTATTTTAGAGGAGAGGAGATGCATTTTTTTATTGGGAAGATTATAGATAAGGTTGGAGGAGGGGAGTGGGGCAAGGATGTTTGGATGGATGTTGATTATGTGATTAAGAGGATAAAGGAGATTGGGTGGAGCGAGGATATGGATGAATATCGGAGAGTGCAGTTAAAAATTCTATCAAGTTCTAATTAGTTCCCCATATTTTTTTAATTGATTATACTTAGGCATTGCGATGGTCTTGACATATTTTTGAATATGTGCTGGAAAGAGATTAAGATTTGGCATAGGTCCCCTTGTAGGAATTATTTGATTGCTGTTCATTAAAGATTCGTACCAAATAAGGTCTGTTTCTCTGTTTTTTTTGCTGATTTCATAAAATTCTCCCTTTTTCCATGTTAATATGTTTTTTTTAAATTTGAATTTCCATATTTTTGTAATTTTTTTCAAGGTTTTTTCAGGATTCTTTCTTAATTCTTCGGTATCTAAAATAGCAAAATCTTTTTTCTTCTTGCAGTAGTCTATTTCTTCCTTTAGCTGATTCCATCCAAACTCATTCGTTGAAACTCTTTTTCCTATTCCTTTTATAAGATCTTCGAAATGCCTATAGTCTTGGTGATTGGTAGCATAGTTAATCATTTTTTCCCAGTTTTTATAACCTTTTTTTGAGGTATAATAATCAAGAAGCTTTTTTTGTAGTTTTAGATTGGGTGTGTTATAGGGGTCCTTAATTTTGCTTAAAAAATTCATCTTTTTTGAGTTTGCGGGTTTTTTTTCGAGTGCAGCCCATGATTTTTCTCCATTTTCTTTAGCATAAAAGTTGAGTAGAAATCGTTGAGTCATATATCTCTTTTTAACTTCTGTGGATTTCAATACAACTCTTATCTTTGACTCAACACATAATAAGGGAGACCTAATGGCGAAGAGAATTGGAAATTCTGTAAGGTCAAAAAGTTTTTTATAAATTGCTTTTTCGTAGATACTTTGACTCATTTCTTTCAAAATAACATCTTTTTCTTCATTTTTTTTTATTTGATTGTAAACTGTTTTTAGAATTTTATCCTCCTCTTTTTCCCAGTGCCCAAAATATAAGAAGGGCTCATGAATTTTTGTGCTTTTAGTGCCCGCCGCAAATAAATTTTCTAATAAGGTTGATGCACTTCGAGGGGGAGCGACTATGATTCTCAGCGTGATTTTTCTCGTTTTTAGTAACTTTTTTATTTCTACATAATAGTTTTTTTTATTTGGTTCCATTATATTATAATTGAGGTTGCATCCTAGTCTTTAATAATGTTTTTAAAGATCTAGCCTTCTATTTTCTTATGGTACGTTGTCCCATTTGCAACTGGACAGGCAAAAATTTTTTGTCTTTTGGTCGTCCTTTGAGAAACGATTGTAAATGTCCGAAATGTGGGAGTAAGGAAAGGCAAAGATATTTTTTCCTTTTCCTAAGAAACTTTTTGCCTAAAAAAAAGAAAATCAATGTTCTCCATGTTGCTCCTGAGAAAGGGATAAGGGATTTATTTAAGTCTTATCCTAATATCTCTTATCTAAGTATTGATTTGCATCCGAAGAGGTTTGGTGCCATGCATAAGGAGGATTTAACGGCCCTTTCATTTGAAGATGGTTCTTTTGATATTCTTTTTTGCAGCCATGTTTTGGAGCATATAAAGAATGATGTGGCCGCTTTAGCTGAATTGTATAGGGTCTTGAAAAAAAATGGGACTGCTATTGTTTATGTGCCTTTATTCAATTTTGATAAGACAATAGAAGACTGTGATTATTCTCCTAGCAAGAGATTTGAAATTTTTGGACAGGAAGATCATCTTCGGGCCTACGGTAAAGATTTTTCTTCTAAATTAAAAAAAGCAGGATTTAATGTTAGGAAGGTAAACTTTGCTAATCACTTGAAAGAAAAAGAATTGGCTGAATTTGGACTCATCCATCATACAGAGGGTACTCCTCTTGAAGGATGTTCACAAGAAGAGATTTATCTTTGTTCTAAGTGATTGTGGAAACATATTTAAATTGACAAAAAGATCTTTATATCATGCCTAAAGAGTTGCTATCTATTGATGAATCATTTGTAACTGAAAAGATATGCAATTTCATTAAAAAGCAAACTATTTCTGACTTTAAGAAAAGGGGCTTTGTTATAGGTGTTTCAGGAGGAGTAGATTCTGCCGTATCTTTAAGCTTAGCCTTAAAGATTTTTGGAAAGAAAAAGATTCTTGCTTTAATTTTGCCAGAAAAAGAATCCAATTCGAGGAACTTTGAAGCTGCAAAAAAACTTTGCGAGTCTAAAGGAGTTAGGTATAAGGTGATTGACATAAGCGCGGTTCTTGCTAGTTTGGGAACTTATAGGGAGAAGGAGTCTCTTCTACTAAAAGTATATGAGGGTTATAATCCCCGGATTCATAAAACTTCCTTGACTTTTCCCTCAAATCTTTTAGAAAAAAATCTTGCAGTCTTTCCCCAACTTAAGTTTTTCGAAGAAGATAAGTTGGTTTTTACAAAGAGATTAACAGCTAAAGAATATAATGAAATAATAAGTCTGCAGAACAATAAACAGAGAACAAGAATGGTTATTTTATACAAGGAGGCTGAAAAGAATAATTACCTAGTTTTGGGAACAACAAACAAAACCGAGTTGTTGCTTGGGCAGTTTGTAAAATATGGGGATGGTGGGGTTGATATTGAGCCTCTTGCAGACTTATATAAAACTCAAATTTATAGTCTGGCCAAGTATCTTGGGGTTCCAAAGGAAATTTTGAATTCACAGCCATCTCCAGATACTTGGGATCAATATACCAGCGATGAGGAATTTTATTGGAGGATGCCTCTTGATTATTTGGATAAGCTTCTTTTTTACTGGAATAATAAAAAAGAGGAGGAAGAAGTTGCAGAGGTTTTGAATTTGGGGATGAAAAAAGTTAAAGCTCTTTTTGACTATTTTGATAGAGTCAGTAAATCAACAAAAGATCTTCTGGATTCCCCCACGATTTGTTTAATTTAGAGACTGATTTTAATTTTTCTTATTGTTTTTAAATCTTTAATGTTTTGAGCTACTGAGACCCAATACCCTCCTTTGTATTTAAACGAATTAATTTTTATTTTATCTCTTTTGTTTGGATAAGTTGCTTCACAAATGTTTTTAGCCCCTTTAATTATTTTAATTTTATTAATATCTTGTAATATTCCTTTGTTTAATGATTTTAGGCTTGCTTCAACTATTGTCCAGCTCCTTACTAGTTCAGAGAAATTTTTATTTATTTGAAGGTTATCTTTTTTCCTTAGAAAGCTGGTAATGGGCTTCTTTTTTTTAAATGAATCTCTTTCAATGTCACATCCCAGTATCTTTTGCTTTCCGAGAACTACACAAACTAATTTTCCAGAGTATGAAAAATTAATGTTCAATCCCTTTTTTCCCCTGATCTTTGTTCTCCCTGTTCTATTTTTACAAAAAGAAACCTTGCAGTTAATAGAATTTTGGATAAAATCTCTTATTTTTTTTCTTGAAATTTTGCGTTTTTCTTCTTTTGTAATTTGTGATCCGTTAAAGGTTATTAAAAAACATAAAATTTTCGAGTCTAACTCATTTATGGATGTGGATTTAGGGTCAAGACTTGTTTTCATTTGTCATATTTTTTAAATTTTCCCAATGAAAGTCTGCTACAGATTATCTTTGCAGGGTTTCCACTTATTACACTATTTGGAGGGATTTTCATAACCCCCACCACGGAATTTGGCAATATTACACACCCATTAGGTATACTTGCTCCGGGAAGTATAAAACACATAGATGTTATCCAACAATTGTCTCCTATTTTAACTTCCTTCTTCTCATTTCCTTGCTCTGTTATTGGTTTATTTTTCTGCGAGTATATATGGTTTATTGTCCAGATGTTCACATTTGGACCAATCAGGGTGTTTTTACCAATTTTTAGCCCACCAGAAGCTTGATAATGGTTATCGTATCCGAGTTGCGCGTTATCTCCTACTTCAATCTTATCTATGTGTTTTATTCTAATCCCCTGCCATATTAGGACATTATTTCCTATTTTTTTAAAGGATTTCTTTAGAAGGTGATATCTTAACCAAAGTCCAAGGTTTCCAGGGAAATTCCTTATTATTGATTCTGTATATTTGTATCTAAGCTGTTTCTTGATGTCTTCTTTTATTGCTTTGAAGAAGGGAAGCAATTTCTCTGAATTTTTCTTTTTTCTTATCCAGTTAGACATTTTTTAATATTTTATCCAGTTCGAGGATTCCTTTACTAGCGTTAATTGTTTTTTTAAGCTTTCTATTTGCTAAACTTGTAAGAATTATTTCAACATTTGACTCTTTCTTATTTTTCATGCTTATAAAGTCGCAATATCCTTTCTCTTTGAGATATTGAGCACGGATAATCTGCTCTTTTCTTCCTTTTTTTGTTCTGGGGAAGAGCAAAAAATTGTCTGAATATAAGAAAACGTCATTTACGCTGTTATATCCGCAGTGGGCAATTGTTAGTCTTGCTCTAGAAATATATTCAGGGGCTTTTTTTGTCCATCTTAGAAATTGGATATTGGGATATTTTTTCTTTAGCTTTTCATAGGATTTTTTAGGGAATAGAAAACCTGTAACAATAACCGTTTTCTTTAGACTTAAGTAGGGTAGTATTCTTGCCAGGTAATTGATTTGTTCTACAGAATTTTTTCCTCCTCCAAACATCGCAAAAATATCTATGTTCTCCCCCTTTGTTACCTTTTTTTTCACGGGAAAAATTGGATCTATGAAAGATATTTTTTTCACGGGCATTATGTCCCAATATAAATCTTTAAATATCTCTTGTTTTCCAAAAACGATTATTTTATCGTAATCTTTAATCGATAATATTCCTTCTTTATTGGCTAACCATTCTTTTTTTGTTTGTTTTTTGGTATCAAGGATATCTCTTAGCCCAATTACCTTTTTGATATCAGTATTTTTAAGATAGTCAAAGACTTTTCTTAATTCTCCATATCCCCCATTAGGGTTCAAGTCGCTGAAAAATAGGGTGACCCCTTTTTTGCTAACATGTTCTATTATGAAGGAGCCCCATATGTTTGCTTTTTGGGATATTTTTTTGGCATACCTGCAGTCTTTTAATTTTTTGTTTACTTTTATTTTTGGAAGGATGATAATTTTGACATTTTTTGGCAGCTTTGTTATGCTTGGGCATTTGTTTGTTATTATCCAGTATGTCTTTTTATGGTTTATTTTTGACAGCCCCCTAGTTATTCTCAGCACTCTTGTTATGTGGCCAATCCCTGCAAAGTCGTTAGTATAAAAAATGGTTATATTTCTTTGCATGATTTTAAAGACTACCCTATTTATAAAAACCTTTTTATATATTGTTTATTAAAAATTGAAAACCGGCGTTTATGGAAAAAGAAATTGTTATCAATGGTGAATTAGGCAAAATCTCTGGAATTTTAGAAAGAGGTTTTGCAGGTAAAAGAATAGTTCTTTTGATTCATGGTTTTGCATCTGGTAAAAATAATAAAACAAATAGGCTTTTAAGGGACTATCTGAATAAGGTGTGTTTTGATTCTATCAGGATAGATCTTTATAATCATGGAGAAAGTGAAGGCTCTTTTGAGGATATGACTTTGGACAAGTGTATCTTAACTATTAAATCAACCGTTGATTATTTTCTAAAAAAAGGCTATAAGGAAATTGGAATTATCGCTTCTAGCATGGGCGGGCTGTCTAGTCTGATCTTTTGTCAAGAATATCCGAATAAAGTTGATTTTTTGATTTTGAAAAGTCCGCCGGTTTTTAATCAAGGAAATGTTATTGCGGATTATTATCATATTAACTTGAAGTCTTGGAAAAACAAAGGTTTTTATGAATGGAAAAACGAAGCAGGATTTAGAAGGAGACTTAATTATAACTTTTACTTTAATGCTCAAGGCTATAATGCTTTGAAAAAGGCAAAAAAAATTTCCATGCCCCTTCTTATTTTTCACGGTTCAAACGATGATTTTGTACCGATTAGTGGTTCTAAAACGTTGGTTAAATTAGCAGATAATGCAGAGCTCTTTGTTATTGATGGGGCAGACCATTTTTTTGGCTTAAGTCAAACCAAGAAGATGATTAAGCACATTGACAAGTTTCTGAGAGGTATTTGGAATTCTTAAATTCATTTTAAATCTTTTATTTCACTTTTTAAGCCAAGCCTTTTTGCAGCTTTTATAATAATCTCTTTAGAAAGAGGATCTTTTATTTTTTTAAGCCCTTCCTCTTTAGTTATTATTTCAGCCCTAACTAATCCAGATATCTCCTTAGCGTATGGATTAAATCCATGGATTTTTTTATGAATGAATGTAGAGAATGCGTTCAATTCGCAGTTTGAGGTGTTGGCGTCTTTTTCAGGAGGAATTTTCCACCCTACTGTTGTAAGTCTAGATATCAAACCTTTTTCTGTGTAGTTTTCAAATAACAATGGATGAAACATGAAAATTCTATAATCTAATTTGTTTAATTGTTTTTTGTTTATTATGAGGTCTTCTACGATCTCTTTATTTTTTAGGTGCCTTATCTGACTCCTTAAAATTTTACTGTTCCAGAGTATAAAATTTTTTTTCAGCGGCACTATTGGATTGAATGATTGTCCATTGGTCCATCCAAAGACCACTATCCTTGATTTGTTCTTTATTGCTTCTAGAATAGTTTTCTGCTTAGCAATCGCACTACATATCGTTGATAAATTACTTGCCCTTACCATTGCCATTTTTGGAAAGATTTCTTTTTTTACTAATTCTCTAAGTAGCGAGTTGAATTTTTTCCCTCCTATCTTGTATATTTTGTGATCTGCTAAATTTTTTTTACACATGTACTCACAATTTCTCTTTGCAGTTTTAGATAAGAATCCATCATCGATGGTAATCGCTAAGATTCTTGATTCAGGAAATTTTTTTCTTAGTAAATTAAGGCTATAACTTGAATCTTTTCCTCCCGAAAGGGCAAGTACAAAATCGTATTTTGCTTTTTGGTGTGATTCTCTGTATATCTTTTGTATCTCTTTTTTCTTTAACAAAAGTTTTGACTTGGAAGTAGGAGTGTATGCTTTGCATAAATTACAAATATTTTTATTATCAATTGACACGCCTGGAACGTTGTTTCCTATTCCACAAATTTTACATCTCATTACCTCATTTAGTAAGGCTTTTTGAGTTTCTCGTCTTGATATTTTTCCATTTTTTGTTGTTTGGAATGAAGAAACAAACTCTATTTTTTTCGGTATAAAGTAAGAGGGTAGCTTTTTTTTACAAAGGGCAATTATTTTTTTTGTCAGTTTTATTTCTGACACATTTTCTTCCTTTATCACTGCGGAAAAAATAATTGGTCCTACTCTGCCATCCGCCTTGAAGACTAATGCTTTTTTTATGTTTTTTATTGATTCGATCATTTTTTCTATTTCTCCGGGTATAACCTTTCTTCCATTGAGATTAATTATGTTGTCCATACGTCCTATTATTCTTACTCGGCCTTCTTTTGATTTTATGCCTAGATCTTTTGTTTTTAACCATCCTCTTTCTATTTTGTCTTTAGTTTTTTCTTCTAGAACATACCCTTCCATAATATTTGGTCCACTTACCCATATTTCTCCTGTTTTTCCGGGTGTAGGCTCTTCTCCTTCAGAGTTTACTAATTTTACTCTTACTCCCGGAAGGGGAGGTCCTATGTCATCTATTAAGTCCTTTGGATGGACCGAAATTTTACAGCATACCCTTGCAGTTGCCTCTGTTTGTCCGTACATCATCGCAATCTTTTGTAATGGATAATTAGTTTTTAGTATCTCTAAAAGGCGTAACGTTGGTTTATCTCCTGCAAATGCAAAAAGTCTGGGAGCCCCATTTAGTTTGTCTTTGTTTTTCTTGCCTTTTTCAATCAGTCTAGGGAGATTTGGTGTGCCGTAAACTATTGTTGTATCTTCCTGGATTTCCTTTACTAATTCTGAAGGGAAAAAAGGATTTCCTAACTTTATCGAACTTCCTGCTAGTATGTGACTATTTATTATTGAGTTCCCGAATGCATATTGTGGTGTAATTATTAACAACCCAATATCTTCTTCAGTAATCCCTAATGTTTTGATTATGCCTTTTGAATTATGTAAAAGGTTTTTATAGGACAACTTTACGGCTTTCTGATCTCCTGTCGTTCCGGAGGTATGTAAAATTAAGGTTGTATTTTTTAGGTTTTTTTCAATTTTTTTGTCTGTAGTGAATGTCAGAATCAGAAAATCTTCTTTCTTGTCCATTATTTTATATTTAGGGAAATTTTCAAGCATTTCAGACTTGTGATTCTCGTAGCTATCTTTGTCAATTATAGCTTTGTTTATGGTACAATTTTTTATGGATATCTTCCAAGAATCTGTTTTTTGTAACGGATCAAGAGGTACGGGGATTCCTCTTGTTCCATAAACGGCTAATAATCCCGTTATATAGTTTTCTGCATCTTTACAAATTATCCCAACCTGGTTTGTTTTTCCAAGCACGTCCATTAGTTGTTTAATTTTTTTGTTCAATTCAAGATAACTTATGTTTTTTTTCTTTGTAAGGAGGAAAATCTTTTTAGGATTCTCTATAACACTTTTTTTAAACCAATCATAGGGATTCATTTTATTTTCCCGCCAGGATTTTTTTGATTAGTTTTACTATACTCTCTATGCTATCTAAATTTTCAGGGGTTAAAAGATTGTCTGGAATCGTGATATTGAATTCAGAAGATATGAAATCTATGAGCTCAATAATTCCTATTGAGTCTACAATCTCCCCCTTGGTTAGAGATTTGTCGTGTGGAAGGTTTCCTTCTTCCCCCAGTAAAAATGTTTTTTTGATGAATTTCTCAACTTTTTGCCTTATTTTTGTGTCTTCCATTTTTTAACTTGTTTTGGTCTATTCCTTGAGACTATTGCGCACCCTTATTACGATTAATTTCTATTTTTGTGACTTCCATATTTCTTGGAAGTTCAAGGATATTTAGAAGCAAAGAGGCAAGGTTTTTTGAATCCATATAGCCTTCTATTTGTTGGCCGTTTCTTAGGTTGGAATTAAATCCTCCCGGGTGAAATCCTATTATTCTCACGTTTTCTTTTGCCAGTTCTATCTTCAGAGATTTTATCAGTCCATCTATGGCATGTTTGCTTGCACAATATGCTGAATGCTCGGGGTATCCGTATAATGAAGCTGTCGAACCTGTAAAAACAATATCTGCATTGTTTTTCTTTATTAGTTCCATCAATGAGTTTACTATCTTGATGTTTCCTATGATATTTATTTTAAATAGGTTATCTATATCAAATTCTATTTCTCCCATTTTTGCTAAGGGCATGGTTCCAGAGTTTAAAATTAACAAGTCAAAATCTGGGTGCTTTGATTTGATTTCTTTTATGGCTTTTAAGATTGATTTATCATCTGTTAAATCTAAGGAAATGTCCTCAAATTCTGATTTACTCCTTGATAAGTTTATTGCTTCTGCTCCTTTTTTCTTGAGAAGTTTGCCGATTGCAAGACCCAAACCACTGCTCGCTCCGGTTATTAGGGCTTTTTTCATCTTCGGATAACTCAAGAGGGATATTTAAATTTTAGTGATGTGAAAAAAGGTAGAAAATGAAAGAGATAACGTGTTTTTCTTCAAGGGAATGGATGAATCGGCTGGAGAGAAATCATAAAAAAGAAGAAAGAGTTTTTCTTATCAGATATAAGAAACATACAGGAAAGGAGAGTTTTAATCAAGGCGAGGCTATGAATGAGGCAATTTGTTTTGGGTGGATTGATACTATACTGAAAAGAATTGATGATGATAGGTACGGTGTGACTTTTGTTAAAAGGAATAAGAATAGCAGATGGAGTGATAATACTTTTGCTAGGGCGAGAGAAATGATTAGGCTTGGGAAGATGAGTAAATTTGGATTGGAGATGTTTGAGTTGGGATTGACAAAGAAAACGTATGACCCTGGAATTCCTAAGAATTCGGATATGCCTAATGGACTTAAATTGGAAGTCGAAAATGATAAGGGGTTGAAAGATATGTTCGAGAAGTTAGCACCATCATATAAGAGGGGCTATTATCGTTGGATTTCACGGGCTGTTAGGCCTGAAACTAGAATGAAGAGTGTGAAGCAGTGTATTGAGAATGTTAGGAAGAATAGAAAGTTGAGTGTTAGGGGCAAGGATGTTTGGATGGATGTTGATTATGTGATTAAGAGGATAAAGGAGATTGGGTGGAGCGAGGATATGGATGAATATCGGAGAGTGCAGTTGGAGGTTTTGGGGACATTTTGGAGCTATCTAAGTTTCGTTAGGATTTCATCCCAGTCTTTAACTCTTTGAATGTTTGAATTCAGATTTTTGGTTTGATTCCACGGGTAGTTGAATAAAAGAACTTTGATTCCGGCTTCTGCTGTCTGTTTTGCATATTTGAGTCTGTCTTCTATTAAAATATCTGCACCTATTTCTTCACAGATTTCAGCTTTTGTTTTCTGGGATGCCTCATAGTTATGTCGGGTAAAATATACTTTCGTGATTTCGGGAAAATATTTTTTCAACCATGCTTTTGTTTTTTCTTCTTTTTCAAGAGTTCTGGAGGTTACTATAATCAATTCGTGTTTTTTTGAAAGTTCCATTACTGCCTCCTGAGATTTTAGCATTGGCTTTGTGTCTTGGAAGTAGGGGCTGTTGTCGAAGTCAGCCAGAAGTTTGTTTTCTTCTTCTTTCGGAGTGCCATTTATTTCATTGAGAGTGTAGGACGTGAAATCTTCATATTTTAGCTTATCTTGATGGTTTGAATTGTAGAATTCTATAAATGTTGTTAGGGAGTCTGCTAGAACGTCATCGAGGTCTATTGCTATTCTCATCTGCTCCCCCTGATAATCACTTTTTCTGAAATGAAGTCTAAAAAATCAAAACAGGACATAAAGTATTTTGAAAGCTGTTGTTTGGTTTCAAATTTTGGAATTTCAGGAGAATTAGGATACATTGCATCAAACTCCTTTACTATTAATTCTGGGTCTATTAGTAATTTCTCTTTTGAACTTATAATAAATTTTTTTATGTTTCTAATTTCTTTTTCTATCTGGAAGACATCCTCTTCTATTGGATTATACAATTTTCTCTTCAAAGAGTGAATGTAATTTCCCAATACCATTTTGTGCATATCTCTTCTATATTGGTCTGATAAAGCGGGGATATTAAGAGATTCATCTGATATGATTGCATTATATATTCCTTTTCTAAGAAGTTCAAGTGTGCTTATTGTTTTCGTATCAATCAACCCTTTCTCAAATTCGTTTCTCTTATAAAAAGTTGTTCCAATTTTTATACTAGTGTTTTGAGTTATCTTGGCAAGTAAATCAATAACTTTTTTCGATTCAATTGAATCTTCCACAACAATCATGAAATCTAAATCGCTAATATTCTCAACTATCTTTTCATTTCCTCCGCTACCTGTGAGAACAAGGAGCTTGATTGAGGACCCAAGGTTTTTTTTAAGTTTATCAACAAAACGATTGCATTCATCCCTGTATTTAGCAGGCAAATTATAGGATTGTATTGGTTTTGTTTTTTCTATTTTGAATGATCTCATTTTAAACGTAAGGCTGTGTTTAATTGATTGATTGAATAATCTAGCTCTCCAGAATTATCTATAACAAGGTCTGCAATCCCTCTTATTTTATCCGCTTCCCTATCTGTTTTTACCCTGTCTTTTCTGTCTACCTCCTTCTCGGATTCTTGTAGTTCAATTGAGCTTTTCACTGATTCTCTTTCAATTCTAATTTTTCTTGGTGTCTCAATATAGACTATTTGGAACCTATTTCCCAACACCCTTTTAATTCCTGCAGTGAACTGGAATCTGTGTAGGCTTTCAACAACAATCTCTGGAGAATTTTCCTGTGTCAATTCTTCTAAGAATAAGCCAGCTAAAAAGTTAGGGTCTGAACTGTACGCTCCCTCTTGGAGATCTGTAGTTATTTGGGAATATCTTTCCCCTATCTTGTCAATTATATCTCCAATCTTTATCCTTTGGAAGCCCTTTTTCTCTAGGTGCCGACCAAATGTGCTCTTTCCACATTCGCTTAGTCCACCCAACCCCACTATCCTTTCTATTGTGCTGAGGTTTAAACTTCCCCGAATTGTATTATCTATTAGCTTTCTCACTCTCTCAAAAACCTGTTCTTGAGGACCATCTGTCCTTACAATAGGGTAATCGCCAGAATTTATCTGGTTTCCTAACACATTAGCTAAAACTCCTTGATACCTCTGATAGATTGCTCTTGATGTCTCATCTAAATTACTTAAATCCTCTCTCTCGAAAGATACCCTGAACATTTCTTCTGGTGTATCACCATGCAAAAGAAAGATATCAAGTCCAGCGGGGTTTGGCAAGTCGTAATCCTTTCTTATTCTCATAACAAAATCTTTTGCCCTAGGTGCCGGCCATTCTTCTCTTACAGCAGTGGTTGCTACACATACAGAATCAAATATGTGATTTCCTCTGTCTAGGACAAGTAATGGTGCATTTGTTTCTTTTATTTCTTTGTTTCTCTGTGTAAGGCTCTTGTAAATAATCCTTACAAATTCCTCTGTTGGACCTTCCCTAAACCCCCAATTAAAATAGGCTTTTCCCTCTAATTTGGGCCAAACGTCATATCTCTTGAGCTTTCCCACTACGTGTGCAAGCCCATAGTGTTCCTTTATTCTTTCTGCCTGGGTAGTTTTTCCAGATTGATCAAGGCCATTTAGGGATATGACATGTTTCATTTTAGATTTTTCTAATGGGGATAGTCCTTCTTATTTTTAGGATAAGCTATCCGTATTAAAAACTTTCGATATTGGGTTTTTGTATAACAGAACAAGTATAGCCAGCGTGGTCATAACATCTTTTTTTGAGTATTTTTTTATATCTAGGGTTGTTAGGGCCCTCATTGTTAGGAAATGAGAGAAATTAAGAAATTCTCTTTGACTCATCTGTTTAATAAAGTTATGATAAGCAGATAAAAAGAACCTTTGTCTCTCTGATATCGAATAGGCTATTTCTAATTCTATAGTTTTGCTTTTCTCATTAATAGAATATTTGATTTGTGGCTTGTTGAGGCCATCCTTTGTTACCTTCTGATGCCTGTAGTAAGAAGATTTGTGATATTTTGGATTGAAGTATACTTCGGCAATAAAAACCCCCCAAAAAAATATTGATGCTTCGGCCACTATTGGATTAAATCCGGCCGTTTCAAAGTCAAAAAAGACAGGTTTGTATCCAATGTTATTCAGGATTGGGTCTCCTTGAGATAAGAAGCAATTCTCAGCTTTGTTCACTTTAAAATAATCCTTAGTCAAATCAATTATTTTCCTTATCGTTAAATTATATTTTCTACCATTTATAATCCATGAATAATCCAAGATTTTTTTCATTGAATTTTTTCTTTCGAAATAATCTAGCCTGTTTATTCTATCTTTGAAAAATAAAGATAGAGGGTAATCTTTTGAAAGTAGAGTTTTTTTTATAGGATTTAATGTAAATCCCTATAACTTTCTCAAATGCCTCTTTTTCTAATGGGTGCAAGCCTAAACAATCCAAAAATAGTCCCCCATCCTTTTCTTTGACAGTCTCTTCGAATTCATATATCAATGCAACCCTGTCTTGGAAAACCATGATATGGACAAGGCTTGGGATCGGGTAATGTCCTTTGACTTTTTTATGACCTTCTATCTTTAATTTGGCTTCTTTAACACTTTTTACCTTGACAAAAACTTTTTTTGATTCAATTGCAATTGTTAGGAAGTCTGATTTATTGGTTGAATACCTGTCCTCTACTTTTATCTTCTTACTTAACAAATTAGACAGTTCTTTCTTAAATTTAGAAAGACTAAAGCTTTCCCCCATTATTGAAGTTGGATATTCCATACTAATGTTGCTCAAAAGATATTTAAATTTGTTCTTATTGACTGGATTCATGGGAATTGTGAAAATTCAATCGGCGGGAGTGTTGGTTTTTAGAAGAAACAAGGGAAGAATAGAATACCTTCTATTAAAGCACTCTACTAAAGGACGCCATTGGGGCCCTCCAAAAGGGCGATTAGGTCCAGAAGAGAAACAATTAGATGGAGCATTGAGAGAGGTAAAAGAGGAGGCTGGTTTGAAATTAACGAAACGTTTTGATTTCAAACACATCGATAAATACAAATTTATGAAGGATGGTGAGAATTATGATAAAAAGGTTTTCTATTTTTTAGGTGAGGTAAAGGATCAGACAGTAACATTGTCTCCGGAACACCTAGATTATTCTTGGAGCCCTATAGAAGAAACCATAGAAAAATTGAAAGGTCAGAGTTTGATCAAGAGATATAATGAAGCCCATAGATTTCTTAGTAAGAAGGATAAGACAAAAAAGAAAAGGTTAGTCTTTGCTTCATATCCAAAATGCGGTAGAACTTGGGTTACTATGATTTTGGGTAGAATTATTCAGACGATGTATGGATTTGGCGAGAGTGATATCTTGTCCTTGGAAAAAATGTCTTCAGAGATTAGGGAATTGCCAGAGATTAGAGTGGTTCATGAAGATAACCCTCATTTGAAAGACAATAAAAAGTTATCTAGAGATAAAATCAAGTACTCTAAAGATTCGGTGATTTTTTTGGTTAGAGATCCCCGAGATGTCATAGTTTCTTTTTACTTTCACGAACATAATAGAAAAAAAAGATATCCTGGAACTATTTCAGACTTTTTGTTTAGAAAAAAAGGAGGGTTTGATAGTATGATAGATTATTTTAATATCTGGATTAAGAATAAAGAAGTAGTTTCCTCTTTCCTTTTAGTCAAATATGAAGATGTTATGAAAGACACTTTCCAAGAAGTTAAAAAAATACTAAAGTTTATAGGACTGTCCGGTGCTTCATCTAGTGAAATCGAGGATGCTATTAATTTTTCTTCTTTTAGTAATATGCAAAGAATGGAAAAGGAAGATAGGTTTGGGTTGAACAGGTTAAGTCCGGGGGATGTAAAGGATTTAGACACTTATAAGACTAGAAGGGGAATTATTGGAGGTTACAAAGATTACTTGGCCAAAAAAGAAATTTCAATTTTGAATGAAAAAATGAAAAAATTATCTCCTTATTTTGGATATTCTTAACTCTTTATGTATTTTTCTGATGAACTAGATAAATTAACTCCTAGTATTCTTTTAACACATTTTGGGTCTACCAATGGTTTTTTATTGGCTGATGTACATGGCACTGTTATTAGACCTTCTGCCTTGAGAGATGCATTCATTATCTTCATTAGATCGATATTACTTATCCAATGAGCCATTGCAATTTCCCTATAATTTCCATCTTTATTTCTCAGAGGAAGGCCGTCTTCTGTTACTGAGCCTAATCTAAGGTTAACAACCCCGATACCATAATTAACATGATAATCCTCTCCTATTCTTTCACCTAGTATTTTTGATAAACCATATGCATTGGATGATACAGCTGGGGTCTTTTCCGATATTTTTTTATTTGATTTGAACAATTTTCTCATTTGGTGAATGTGAAGAGTGCTTGCAAAAATAACTTTCTTAACTTTTTCTCTTACAGCAGCTTCATATACATTTCTTGTTCCATGGACATTTAATTTGAATAAATCTTCCCAGTCAAGATTGTTTCTTTTTTCTCCTGCTAAATGAATCACCACCTCCACCCCATTAAAGTGATTTTTTAAACTATCGAGGTCACATACATCTGCTTTTATCGAATTTTTTTGCCTTCTTTATATCTAATAGAATCAACTCATGTGATTTCCAATTTTCTTGAAGAATTTTTCCAATGACTCCATTTGATCCTGTTATGAGTATCCTCATTTTGGTATTAGCCAAAAAAGCATTATTAAGATTTTTGGTTTGAGAAATTTAGACAATCCTCCTATTAGATTCTCTAGATTCTCATGCCTTTTTTACCGAGCTTTCTTGCCATTTTCATTAATGTCTTTTGATCTAATTTTCCTTCTGCTAATTGAGACTGGTTTTTGATTAAATCCTTGAGGAGTTTGTATTGTTTGATTAAGAATCTGACATCTGATGTTGATGTCCCCGAACCTTTGGCAATTCTTTGGATTCTGGATGTTTGTTTTTCTAATATTTCAGGATTTTCTATTTCCTCCTGGGTCATGCTGTTGATTGCATTTTTGTAGTTTTTAATTTTTTTCTGCTGTTGTTCTAGTTGAGCATCAGTAATTTTCTCTTTTGCTTTTCCCATTCCGGGAATCATAGACATTATTTTGTCTATTCCACCCATAGATTCTGCAGATTCTAATTGAGCTTGAACATCCCTTAGTGTTAGTTTTCCTTCCTCTATGTTGGCTTTTGTTTTGGCCAATTTTTTTTCATCTGTAACGGATTTGATTTTTTCCATTAATGATTTAAGATCACCTAGCCCCAAAAGTCTAGAAAGGAATGATTCTGGGTCGAATATTTCTAAGTCGTGTGGTTTTTCCCCGGTTCCTATAAAGACTACTGGAACTTTTGCTTCGTAGCATGCTGTTAAGGCACCTCCTGCTTTTGCTGTGGAATCCATTCTTGTTATGACAACTCCTGTTATGTTAACAGCTTCCTTGAATGTTGATGCTTGTTTTCTCGCTGCTTGCCCGATGTCTGCAGGCATGACTAATAATGTTTCTGTTGGCTTCACAATCTTATTTATTGCTTTTATCTCTTGAATAAGTTCATCATCTAGGGCATCTCTCCCAGCTGTATCTACCAATACAATATCATAATCTTTTAGTTTCGATTGGTATTTTTTGTATAATTTTATAGGGTCTTTCTCTTTTTTGTCCGTGAATGTTGTGAAATTAGATTTTTTCCCTAATTGCTCTAATTGATCCTGAGCGGCAGGACGATGAACATCTAAGGAGATTGCAACCAATTTTTTCCCTCTTTTGCTGTAATAATGTGCTAGTTTGGATATTGTTGTTGTCTTTCCAGCACCATAAAGACCAAGCATCATGAATGTGTTTTTTTTACCTAGTTTTATCTCCTTTTCTTTGCCTAAAATTTCTAGAAGTTCATCGTGAAGGAGTTTGATTACGTGTTCTTTCTTCTCTATTCCAGAGATTCTTTCATCTAATGCTACTTTCTTTATTTTTTGAGTTATTTCTAGGACTAAGGAGACATTTACATCTGCTTCTATCAAGGACCTTTGAAGGTCTTTTACTATTGAGTCTACAAGCTTTTTATCCAGAAAGACGGCGTTCGCTATCTTGTCTGTAGTTTTCTTTAATGCAGAGGATAGTTTATCTAACATATGATTTCGAGGAGAATGAGTGTATTAAAGTTTTTGGGTTAGAGCCCAGGGTTTTTGAGGACATTATGAAATCATTTATTGTCAGGCCATTTAATTAGCGGGTTTGCCAAGAAACTTTTGCTTTTCCGTATAATTTTCCGTATAAGAGAAGGATGGCAGGATGATGGCCTTGCTTGTCTGCTATTTTCTCATTTTGTTTATGGACGATAGGGCAGATTTGAAATTCTTGAATTTGAATGTTTTTGCTATTTTGCTGTTTTTTAGAGTTCAGTCTGTTATAGATTTTAGATTTTTTTACACTTCTGTTTTTGTTAGTATGCTCTCTATACCTTCGTATGGCTTGTATTTTTGTGATGAGAGTTTCATTCTAAACCAAGGTTTTTGATGATTTTGTCTTTTTTGAAGTCTTCCAGGTTATTATATCCTTGTCCCGTGCCTAAAAAATAGATTGGTTTTCCTGTTACCTGTGAGATTGAAAGGGCTGCCCCTCCTTTTTCATCAACGTCTGCTTTTGTTAGTATGGTGCCGTCAATTCCGACGGCTTCGTTAAAAGTTTTGGCTTGTTCTGTAGCATCGTTGCCTGTTATAGATTCTGCTACAAATATTTTTAAGTCTGGTTTAGAAACACGGATTATTTTTTCCATTTCTTTCATTAAATTGGATTTGGTGTACATTCTTCCGGCTGTGTCAATTAAGACGCAATTTAGTTTGTGTTTCTTTGCGTAATCTTTAGCATCAAAAGCAACTGCTGCAGGGTCGCTGTTGTAATCATGTGCAATTACGGGAATATCGAGCTTCTTTCCGTGAATTTTTAGTTGTTCTATTGATGCTGCTCTGAAAGTGTCTGCTGCAGCCATGACTGGTTTGATTCCTGCTTTTTTTAATTTGTGTGCTAGTTTGGCAATTGAAGTTGTTTTTCCCGAGCCATTAATACCAAAGAAGATGATGGTGTATGGCTCCAATTTCTTATTTTTTATTTTCTCTATTAGATTAAGAGGCTCTATCAGCACTTCTTTAATGGAGTTTGACAAAGATTTTCGGATTGTTTTTTCAATATCTGCCTTTTTTGTTTCTACGCCTATCAAGTCTTTTTCTAAGTTAGATTTTATTTTGTCTATTGTGGACAAATTAACATTATTTTCTAAAAGTATCATTTCGAGAGGCTCGAATATGGAATCTAAATGTTCTTGTTTTAGAGTTGTTGTACCTTTAATTATCTTGGAGAAGAAAGATGATTTTGTTTTTTCTTTTTCTTCGGATGGTTCTTGTTCTGATTCAGTTGGTTCTGGTGTTGGCTCAGGTGTAGTTTCCTTGGATTTCTCTTCTTTCTTCTCAGAAGTTTTTATTTTTTTCTTAGCTTCTTTTTTTATGGCTTTCTCTATCTTTTTCTCTTCTTTCTTCTCAGTCTTTTCCTTACTCTCTTCGGTTTTTCCGAAAAACCCTTTTAATTTATTCTTTAGATTTTTGAACATGCTAATACGGGGTTTTGCGGGATTAAGAAGTTTTTGGTTGTCATCCTGGAGTATTAATACATTTTAGATACATAATGATTATAAAGTGTAATCGGTTTCAAGAGTGATGAAAGGAGTATTTGTGATTCTTGATGGTGTTGCCGACCAACCATGTCAACAACTTGGAATGGTTACACCGTTAGAGGCCGCTAAAACGCCTAATCTCGATAAGATGGCTGGAAAGGGAAAGTTGGATTATTGTTATCCTATTAAAGAAGGGATTGCCCCTGAATCCTCGAGTGCTGTTGTGAGTTTGCTAGGTTATGATTATAGGATGGCTCCAAGAGGACCTTTAGAAGCAGTTGGTGCCGGGTTGAATTTGACCAAGGGAGATTTGGCGTTGAGGTGTAATTTTGCAACTATTGATGATTTGCATGAAGGGAGCCTTTTAGATTCTAGGGCTGGAAGGACATTAACAACAAAGGAAGCAAGGGCGCTTGCTAAGGTGCTAAATCAAAATGTTAAAATTCCATTTAAATTTGAATTTCATCCAACTTTGCAACATAGAGGTGTTTTAATCTTTAGGGGTGGATTTTCAGATAATATTACGGGAGCAGATCCATTTTATTCACAAGGAAGTGTTAGGATTAATAAAAATAAAAATATGGTTTTTTCTGAGCCGTTAGATGAAGAAGATGATAGTAAATTGAGTGCGAATTTGGTTAATAGTTTTATAAGGCAGAGCCATGAGATTTTGGATAAGAATGATATCAATAGTTCGAGGGCGAGAAAAGGGCTTTTTTCTGCTAATTATATTATTTGCAGGGATCCGGGAAACGAGTTTCCCAGATTCAAGAAATTGAAAGGAAAGTGGATGGCTTTAGGGTATATGCCTTTGGAGAAGGGTATTGCAAAAGCGGTTAAGATGGATGTTTTTGATTTTAAGTATCCCACAATGAAAGGGATAGATGCATACGCTCAGGTTTATTCTGGTTTGAATAAGGCAATAAAGAATGCGATAAAGATGTTAAGAAAGAATTACAAAAAGTATGATTATTTCTATATCCATTTTAAGGAGACTGATTTACCAGGGCACGATAGTAAGCCCTTGGATAAAGTTAAGATGATTGAGATTATTGATAAAAAGTTTTTCAGGTTTTTGAGGTGGTATCTGCCTAAGAATCAGGCAAGGATGGTTTTGACTGCAGATCATACAACATCCAGCAGGTTGAAGAGACATACATCTGATCCCGTGCCTGTTTTGACTTATCCACATGATAATAGCAAGGAAGGTCAAAGGTTTACTGAAAAGGATGGCAAAAAGGGTAGAAGGGTTATGGGTAGAAAACTGTTACAAGAAAACTTGTTTTAGTATAAAAATCATTATAAAGCTGGGATTTTGGTGATATGTATGTTAAGTTATAATGATTTATATGAGACGCTTAGGAAAGAAAAATATAGTGATCAACTGCAACAATTGACAAAGAGTTTTATTTTGGATGTTGGAGAGTATTTTAGAGAGAAGAAGGAGGGGTTTGAGATGACCGGAGATATGTTTTCTGATTCTGTTCTTAGGGCCAAGAAGCAGTTTGAGAATTCTAAGGCTATTTTTAGAGAGTTAATGCTTCGCAGGAAGAAAAAGATTTTGAATCTGGTTTTTGTGGCTGCCGAAACAGGAATAATGAAGAGAGATTTTAGCAATATGCTTGATTTTGAGAAAGAACTTTTTGAGGAGCTTGTAAAAGCTGTTGAGGAAGGCGATGGGAAAATGAGAGATATGATGGAAGGTGTCAGTGAGAAGGATGAAGATATTAATCGGATGATTGTTACTAATGAAGAGGTTGAAGAGATAGTTGATATGAATGGGAATAGTGTAGGGCCATTTAAGAAGGGAGAATTGGTTAATTTAGATTCCAAGGTTGCAGAGATATTGGTTTCGAGCGGAAAGGCGAAATTTATTGATGTTTAGTCAAAATGCGGGCAGGCATTAAATGAGTATGAAGCGCACGGAACGACGAGGGTGGCGAGAAAGAATTGTTCGCCCGTGCGCCGGACAAATGTTCACCGATGTAAGCTATTTGGGTTTAGTTTATGGTGGTGGTTTCCCCACTGTTTCGGGGATAGTGGGCCGCACAAGTGTAGCGCGGAAGTGATTTGTTTGGTTTCTCATTTTGTTTCTCCTTTTTTAGTTGATATGATTAAGAAAGGTCTTTATTAATAGATTAGGAAAAGAAAATCGAGATTTAAAATCCATAAGATTTAAAAGGGAAAAAGTGATATAATTTAATGACTGAATTCTATCTTATACCGACGTGGTTTTTTGGATTTAGCTCTTTGCTGGAGTTATTTTTTGGTTTAATAACGCTCGGTGTCGCCCTTTATGCTTTTTATGTAAATCGATTCTGTGATGAAAGAGAGATAAAATTATTTGGTTATGGATTTCTGGCTATTGCCCTTTCTTATTTTTCATGGGCTTTTGTCAATTGGTATGTTCCATTTAAGGCAAGTATCCAGGAGGAAATTTTCAGATTTAACAATTACGAGATGTTGGTGAGTCTTGGAGTTTATGCACATGTTTTCTTATTCTTAATAGGGCTTGTCACCCTCGTGTTTTTGACTATGATGAGAGAAGGAAATAGGTTGTATAGCTTATTGGTAATCTTGTCATTTCTTATTATAGTATTTTCTGAACAGAAAATAATTTCTTTTTATTTTGTTTCATCTTTATTGTTATTTTATATGATTTATCATTATGGTCGGGAATTTTATGAAGAAGGGGGAAAACATAATGCCTTAATGTTGCTTGCTTTTATTTTCTTATTTATAGCCAGTGTTGATTTTACTTTCTCCGCTATAAACCACATCCATTTTGTTGCCGGACATATCTTGTTCCTGATAGGTTACTTATTCATTTTGTTTAATTTAGTTTTAATGGTTAAGCCTTTTTTGAGGAAGCAAAAACAAAAAAATGGGTAAGAAGAGAAGCAGGCTTGAAATAATCAGGGATATCTTAGTTGTTATCAAAGAGAAGAGTGGGAAAATAAAACCGACTCATATTTTGTATAAATCTAATTTATCTCATCAGATGATGGACGAATATCTGACAGAACTATTGAAGAAGGGTTTTATTGAAGAAGGAGAAAGAGAAGATAAGGGCAGGACGTATTGCATTACTAAGAAAGGGCAGATGTTTTTAGAGAGGTATAAGATGATTGCTGATTTTACAGAAGGGTTTGGGATTGGTTAGTTCAGATTAAGTTGCTTATCAAGGAAGGGATTTGAAAAATAAACCCTGACCTTGAACTTAGAGTCCGTAAGTTTTATCAGCTCTATAGCTTTACGTTTAATTAATGAAAATCCTTTAGATAGGCATTCTTTTTTGAATTCATCATAATTTGAAATTGTGAAGTCTGCATCTCCTCTTTCCTTTCTTGTTACATCAGGAAAACGTATTTTTAACAATTGTAGTTTTCCTGAATTTGTTTCTAAGGATATTTGGAATAAATTGTCTGTCAGAGTTTGCTTTATTATGTCAATGTTGCCTGAGCATCCAAAAGTTCAAACAAACCCCACACTTTAGTGTGGGGTAAAACACAAGAACTTTTTGATTTTACCGATTTTTTTGCTTCGCGTTTGAAGTTTTGGAATTCTTGTTTTGTTTGGCAGAAAATGCAATCATAATTCACGGGAGCATTTATCTCTGATGTGTGTTTGTCTTTTAATTTAGATGCTTCTTTTACTATTTCTTGGACAATGGTTTTAAGGTTTTGCATCTTAAGCCTGCAGAGGGAGTCGAACCCCCGACCCTTAGTTTACAAAACTAATGCTCTACCCCTGAGCTATGCAGGCATGATATTATTTGCTATTTTTCATTTAAAAAGTTACCTGATTAATAGAAATAAGGGAATTAATGATAATTATTTTGCCTTTTCTTTTGGCTGGTCTTCCTTCTTTTCCTCTTCTTTTCCTTTCTTTTCAGCATCTCCGATGACTTTAATTGCACGGATTTCGCACAAGGCAAGTGGATAAATTTTCTTTAACTTGATTGAAAGGGGTTTTTGTATTTTGTTTGCAGTTATTTCAGAGAAGACTTCTTTAGTTGTTCTAATTTTTACATGTGAAGATATGTGTTTTCTTGCTTGGTTTCTCAAATTGTTTAGGATTGACCTAGAAACCCTTTTTCTTGTAACTAGGAGGGGTTTAATTCTTAGTTTTTTATCTCTACAATCAATTTCAAAAGAGTCTTCAACATAATCAGTTCCTTTTCTTACAATTCTTTTCACATAGGATTGGAATAGTTGAAGCTTTTCAGGAACAGATATTAACTTGTCTTTTTCTTTTTTTATTTTTAGTGTTAGTTCGAAAGCCCTGCCTCTAAGTGATTTTGTTAAATCTAATTTGATTGTCTTTCCCTGTAATTCATCTGCAGATGTTGAATATAGTTGTATTTTTGTAGCTGTTATTTCGGATTCTACTGGGAAGAATTTCTTTTTGATGATTTTTCCCTTTTTTATCTTAGGTTTATGTTTTATTGGTGGTTTTGTTTTCTTTTGTTTTTTTGATTTCTTTGCCATTTTACTTTGCCACTTTATCTCCTATTTCTAATCTTGCAGTTCTTATAGATGATTTTCCTTGTTTGGATTTTTTGCATTCCTTACATGTGTAAAGAAGAGTCATTCTTTTGGTTGCTTTTGTTTTTCTTTTCCAAGATTTTGGAGCCTTTCTGGAACGCCTTCCTAAGTTTCCTGGTTTATCTCTTAATCTTCTTAATTTCTCTCTGGAAGCTGAGCCTCTTGACATTGGGTGTGTTGCAGACCTAGATTTTTGCTTAGCTACGCCTACTGATTGAGTAGTTCTTTTCTTACAATATGGGCAATAACGCCTTGTTTCCTTTGGCAGCTTCATCTTATTTGGACATATATATCATATGTTTGAGTGCTCGCCTGATACCGTCCTTTGGGTATTAGGGTCTTTGCTGTTTATCTTTGATTTAATGGGTTTAAAAAGCTTTTTATATCTGATGTTTATGGGTTTGTTATGGCCCTGTGGTCTAGTGGTTATGACGTTCCCTTGACGTGGGAGAGATCCCCGGTTCGATCCCGGGCAGGGCCATTTTTTAATAATCTTTATAAGTTTTAATTTTTTAAGTTTATTATGATTACGGAATCAGAGTTTCATAGGTCTAGGCAAATGTTTGCAGTTGTTAATAGCCGGTTAAAGATTGCTTTACCAGACATTCCAGAATCTCATCAAGAGTGGTTTGATAGAAGGGGGTGGGGGAGCATTGAAGGGCATCTGAGAGGTTACACGGATAAAAATCGGAAACATGTTAGTTTTTACGTGGATGACTTTCAGGCGACTTGTCTTTTGAGGAATGAATTCTTTTTGCATTTGCCCAAGTTAATCGAATGCTTAGGTTTACATGAAAATACTATGATAGGGGGTGGCGAGATTCCGGACGAATCAAATGTTATTTGGAAGCCTAGAAGAGTGTATGGAACAGTCGGACATTATATGAAATATCCTTATTATTAGTAACTAACTTACTAAGTAACTAAGGAAGATTTATAAATAGTTGGATATTGTTAGGCGTGGAGAAAGAAGGTGAAGAGGTACTTATTGCTAATTGAGGATGAGAAATTGTGGGAGGAGTTTAAAGGAATTATTAATAAGGATATAAATAGCGAGATAATGCAATTGATTAAAGATAAATTGGAAAAAAGGAGGAAACATAGATAATATGAAAATCAAAGATTCTCAATTGTTCATTTCTCAAAGACAAAAGAAAGAAATGAACAGAAAAGGACAGGTTTCAATATTTATTATTGTTGCGGTTATAATTGTTGCAGTGATTGTGTTATTTTTTGTTGTCAGAGATAGGATTGGCGAGGGAGTTCCGGCAGAATTTGTTCCTGTTTACGATTTTTACTCTAGTTGTATAGAAGAGAGTGCGAAAGTGGGGGCTAATTTGGCAGGGATGCAAGGGGGAAGGATATTTGTCACAGAATATGAGCCAGGAAGCGATTATGCACCGTTTTCAAGCCATTTGGATTTCTTAGGTTCAAAAGTAGGGTACTGGTATTATCTTTCAGGAAACGGGTTGATAGTTGAGAACCCTCCTTCGATTAATGATGTGGAACTTGAAATGGAAGAGTTCATTAAATCTAGTTTAGATGATTGCACTTTTGACGAATTTTATGCCCGGGGCTTTTATGTATATGAAGATGAAGCAGAGGTTGATGTTCAGATAGAAGATGAGAGAATTTTGGTGAAGGTTATCTCGGATTTAGTTGTTGAAAGAGAGGGCAATAATGCTAGAAAGACGTTACATGAGGTTAGTGTTAGTAGTAAGCTTGGGAAGTTGTATAATATCGCAAGAGATGTCTATAACTCTGAAAAGGAGGATTTGTTCTTGGAGGAATATTCTATTGATGTTTTGAGAACTTATGCTCCTGTTGATGGCGTGGAGGTTAGTTGCAGTCCTGAGATATGGAAGACTGAAGAGGTTGTTAATGGTTTGAAGGAGGGCCTGTCTGAAAATTTGGCGAGTGTTAAATTCAGAGGAAATTATTACGACTTGGATAACGAAACTGATCATTATTTTGTTGTGGATAGTAGGGTTAGTGAACCTGTCAGGGTTGTTTATTTTGATGACTGGCCTAGCAAGATTGAGATAACAGGAGATAATGTTGACGAAAGTTTAATGGTTGCAGAACCTGTTGGCAATCAAGAAGGATTGGGAGTTTTAGGATTCTGTTATGTTCCCTACCATTATGTTTATGATGTTGCATTTCCGGTTATGATTCAGGTTGGCGATGGTTTAGAGATGTTCCAATTTCCTGTAGTTGTTATAATAGACAACAATGTTGCTAGAGAAGCTGATTTGTCAAATCTTGATTATACAGAAGATGAGTTTGATATATGCGAGTTTGATGTTGCACAGGCTGATATTTATACTTATGATAATCAGTTGAATCCCGTCGAGGCCAGAGTCCAGTATAAGTGTTTGGATCAGACATGTACTTTGGGTGAGACTTCTATTGAAAATGGTAATGCAATTTTAAGGGCTAATTTACCTCAGTGCGTTAATGGTAAGTTTATTGCAAGAGCTGACGGATATTCAGATGGGGAATTAACATATTCATCTAATTTGGATTCATTTGCAGATATTATTTTGGATAGGGAATATGATGTCGTAGTTAATGCAAGAGTTTCAGGAAGGGAATTAAGAGATGGAGAAAGTGCAATAATTTATTTTGTTTCTGAAGATGGAACTAGTACAGCAGTATTGCCTGAGAATAATGTGGTTAATTTGAAGGAAGGGAGTTATGATATTTCTGTTTATGTATATGGGGATACTGGCTTGGTGATTCCTGCATCTAGCAAGACAGAGTGTATTGATGTTTCTAAGGGAGGGGTTTTGGGATTGTTTGGAGCTACAAAGGAAGAATGCTTTGAGATAGATTTGCCAGAGACTAAATTGGAGAATGCCTTAACAGGAGGGGGAAGAATTACAACTTATTTATTGGAGAACGAATTGGAATCGGGAAGTGTTGATTTAGAAGTAATGGAATTGCCAAGACCGGATTCGCTTGAACAATTACAGATAAATTATCAGTTATTTGAGACAGGAGATGTGGGGGTGGTTTTCGGATGAATAAATTGATTTTTGGGTTTGTTTGGGTTTTGTTATTGCTATCAGTAGTTAGTGCTGGAAGTGCAATTTTTGTTCAACATAATGAACCTGACTTTAACAAATATTATCAAGCAGAGGGAAGGCTCAATACATATTATCCAATTTTAAGTGAAAGAGACCAATGTGAGGCTAGAGAGGATTTGATTATACAAGTTTCTCCTGGAGGATGTCAGCCGGCTGTTGTTAGAAGCGATATCTTGGCTGAACAAAACGTTCCAGTATTTTGTCAGTTGGATGCCATAAAGTTGAATCCATTGATAAATGTTGAAAGGATTAAAAATATAAGATTTAGCTTGGCAGAAAGAACTGAAGGAGTTGTAGGGGTTGGTTTTCATCCATCCAGAGCAGCATTAAGGACGAACGATATTTTGTTGGGAAGCCCGATTGAAGGAGATATAGGATATGCAGTTATTGTTTTAGATAGGAATTCTGATGAGGAAAGTTTACCCGATTCAGTTAGCGTTGATTTAAGGGCAAGAGTTGATTATGATGCTGAAAATGTTTTTGGTGTTGGAACAAGCGAGTTCTTATTGACTCCTGTAAGCGATGTAAAATGGGAAGAGGATAAATCTAGACAGAGTTTTTTGAATGGGGAGTATTTCTTGAGATTGAGAGATATTGAGGCTAATAGGGTTTCTGTTGATATATATAGGGGTGATGATAGAATAAATAATGTTGTTGTTGATAAAGGGCAGTCACAGGAAATCTATCTTCCAGGCAGTTATTGCAGATTTGGGATTAAGGTTTATTTTGATAATTTTGTTTCTGCTAATCCTCTAGCGAAATTGAATGTTGATGGAGATATAGTTGACGTTTACACTGGAAGCAGATTTTTGAATAATAAATGTGTTGTTAAAGATATATCTTACGAGGGTATTGGAACTGGAAAGGCTAGAATTATTTGTGGGAATTCTGAATTTGAATTGGAACTTAAGCCAATGAACTATGAAGTGGGTGATAAAGTTAAGTTTATACCTGGAACTGGAGAGTACACACAGGAACAATTGAATGATGTTTATAGTATCAAAGAGTTTACTGAGGGTAGGGCTAGGTTGGATGATGAGCAAATAGTGAATGTATCTGCTTTAAGAATTGCCGATGAAAGCAAGCTGTATGAGGCAGAATATAATAAAGAGATTGAAGAGTATTTTGATTCAGCAATAAGTGATTATCTTGAGATAGTTGATGAATATCCATATGCAGTTTCTACAGAAGTTAATAAGGGTTATTATGGAGAAAAGGCATTGGATAAGGCAATTTCCCTTGCAAGCTATTTAAACAAGAAAAGAACCCATCTTTCACTTTTAGAGAAATACAAGGAAAACTATCCAGATAGTTATGGCAAGTTTGAACAGGATTACACTCATTTGTTTTTGAGCGATAGTAGTAATGCAGTCAGTGCGATAGATATTGATTCCAAAGTTAAGACAATTAGACTCATGGATATTTATGAAGCAGATAAAAAATCTAAAGCTAACTTTAATTTGGGGAATAGAAGAATAGAATTGGAAGAAGGACAAGCTTACGAGTTTAGTTATGGAGACAACAGAGGAGGTATTTCTTTGGAAGATGTTACTGCTGATACAGCCAGGGTGAGTTACAAATGTACAGACCAAGAGGGAAATAAAATTCAGAGAGTTACATTGAAGCAGGTTATTAACGATGAAAATGACAGAGATAGCATAACAGTTTGTGATAATAGAGTTTTGAAACTAACAGGAATTCAGTTAGAAGAGTTTGCTAAAATAAGAATTGAACCTACCGTTAAGGCTGGAGGGGAAACTAATCTGACTGTTAACATAGGAATTGAGAAGAGGGCTTTTGCTTTGACGCCTGAAAAGGCACAGGAAAAAATAGATAATTTGGAGGAAACTATTAAAAGATGGGAGGGCGTTAGAGATGGGCTTGGGGATTTTGTTAAGGGGATGAAAGCAGCATGTTTTGCAACCTCTGGTGTTTTGACAATAAAAAATTTCTTTTCTGGATTGGGCGGGGGAGCAGTTGCTAGACAGAGGGTTATGAGTGGTAAAGGTGGATGGACAGAGAGATGCGAGGCGGAAGCTAGAAAGGACGGGATTACAGTTGATGCTTGCTTTAATCGGCACTCTAATGAAATAAGCAGAGAGGTTGATTTAATGAAAGGGATTATTAATCGACAAGATGATGTCTTGGAAGGGCTTTCTGATAATTATTCAAGCGATCAGGGCTTTTTATTAGACAAATGGGTTGATAGCAATGCTGTTGCCAATAAATATATTGAGGATGAGTTAAGGAACAAGAGATATGGCTTTGTTAATGTAGGAGATGAAAATATAAAAATTGAAAGTTTGTTAGTTAAAAATGGGGGTGGGGATTCTTATCTTTCTCCTAATGAGGCCAGGGACTTGAAGTTTTGGCTTGAAGTTAGGAAAGATTCTGGATTGGAAACAAGAGCGAATAATGAATTGAAAACTTTAGTTTCTACGATAAATGATAGAATCAAACTTGATAATAAAGCTCAGAGTGATAGTGGATTATTGGCAGGTATTGGATTAGGGGAATTTGGGGTTGAAAGTAAAACGGGAAGTGTTGCTGTATGGACTGGAGGTTATGCTGGTGTTTCAGGGGATAAGTTAGTAAAAGGATCTGATTCAAGAGTACAGGCTGTTGAGTATAATGGTAATGTTTATTTTGTCACGTTGCAAGATACGGGAGGTAAATTGTATGTTAAAGATGTTTATGATGGAGGTTACCAGAATGTTACTAATAGTGAAATAGTTTCTAAAGTGAAAAAAGAGTATAGCCAGTTCGAGAAGTCCGACGAGTTATTGAAGCCAGTTAGAATAAAAGAAGCAAAAGTTCAGTACTTTTCCAGCGAGCCTTACAAAGATACGCCTGCCATTGTTCCATTTGATGTTCAAGGGGGATGGTATGCTGCCATAAGACAGACCTTGCCTGCTTTCAAGAATATAAAAGCTTTTGAGAGTTCGGGGAGAGTTGCTAGTTTTTGGTTATGTCATGTTGGAAATGATGGAGAAATAGATTTTAATCAGGGTGATTTAGGAGACGATAAATGCGGGCAGTTTAACGCAAATACGGGACAATCAATAGATAGTTTCTATGGTTTAAGCGCAGAACAAACAAGAAATAAGGTTAATCAAGCCATAAGTGCGTTGAATGAGGCGGCACGAGCAAGAGGGAAAACAGGAGAGTTTGTTAACATTTTAGGTAATCAAATAGAGGTTGGAGGACCTGCAATTGATTCATCAGGTGTTCAGTGTCAGGATTTCATGTCTCCGGAAGATTGTCAGTTGTTGTTTAATGTTTGTGATCCCGTTATTTGTCCAACATCAAGGTGTGATTTTGGAGGGAAGTATCCTGTTGATGATGTTGTGCAATCAGGGATAGTTGGAAGTGCTTTGTTATGTTTGCCTAATTCGGTCGCTTTAGGGGGAGATGTTGCAGTCCCTGTTTGTTTAACAGGGATACATGCAGGTATTGATAGTTACGTTTCAATATTGGAACAACATCGGGCTTGTTTACAGGAGAATATCGAATCGGGAGAGTATGTTGGAATTTGTGATGAAATTTATAGTGTTTATTCTTGCGAATTTTTCTGGAGGCAGGCCGCACCGTTAGCGAAAGTTCTGTTGCCGAAGGCTGTTGAACTTGTTTATACAGGAGGAAGAGGACAGGTAAGGGGGGGTGGAGAGTATATGACAGTGCAGAATGCGTGGGCTAATACTGAAGCTTCAATAGATTATTTCACTAATTATTATGCAGGAAATAGTTTTGATGCGTTTAGAGCTAGAAGTATAGAAGAATCAGGAAGCGAGGTTTGTAAGAATTTTGTTTCTACTAAAGCACCAACAGATTTTGAAACTTTGATAGAGCCTGATAGCCCTCCTCAGTTCCATGCATTCTTTAGCGAGATCCCTTATAGTGATGCGACGGTTCCTGCGACTGGACAGTATAAAGTGTTTTATCATATATTTTCAGGAAACGACAGAGGAGTTGCATACAATGTTTATCTGAAAGACCCTCCAGAATCTTCTTTCTACAGAAGCACGCCAAGGATAAATGTGGCTTCGAGTTATGTTAATAGAGGAGAGAGTGTTTCAGAAACAAAAGATTTCACAGCACCCACGGGATACAAGCAGTTATGTGTTAATATAAATGGGGAAGAGGAATGTGGATTTAGGCAAGTTTCAACGAGTTTTGCTGTGAATTACATCAGTGATGCAATTGTTTCTGATGAATTGGATAGAACAGATATTTCTAGTGAGTCTGAATGTATTTCTGGCGGAACCAATCCTGCTGCTATTTTGAATCCTAATTTAGGAGAGGCAGCTCAGGAAGCCATAGACCCTGCAGTTTATAACAGGGGAATTGTCAGGGTTTGTGCTACAGACAATCCGGGGGCTTCAACTGACCCACAAAGATTTGTGGATGTAGGAAATTGCGGGAATCAAAGAATAACTTGTTGGTTGGATAGGGAGAGTATAAACAATGCAATTAGTGAGAACAATAAGGGAATCTTAAATGAAACAATTACTAAGATAGATGAAATTGCTCGCGATTCAATTGTTGAAAGCGGGGATTATTTGATAGGTGACACTGCTAAACAAGTCATAAATGAAATTACTCAACATTCTAATATTAATAGCGATGGTTCGTGGAATGAAGATAAAAGGTCTGCAGAATCTTTGATTTCCAGGCTAGATGTTGTTTTGAGCCAGATGTATGTTAGCACAGACATAGCGAAGGTTTTGTTAGAGAGAGGAAGGCTTTATGACGCTCTTGCAAGGAAGTTCTTTAACCTTAAGGCTATTAAGCCTAATGGGGAAGATAATGATCAAGGGCAATCTGATACAGATAGCTCAGCGGGTAGTTCTGGGAATGAGCAGACAGGTATTTCTGGGAATAATGGAGGGGGTGGGAATGGGCAGGAAATAAAATATACTTTGGCTGAGGATTATCCTTCGAATGAGAAGATTGATATTTTGTTTGATGGTAAGCCGACAGGATTATATCTAATGGGGGATAAGTTGATGTTTCATAGGGAGATTATGTTTATGGGACTTCATTGGGGGTGGAGGGAGGAAAATGTTGGTAATTATGATCCTGACAAGGGGGTTGCCGAGATCACTTCTTCGGGGCAGAAATTATTAAAAGATAAAGGTGTTGATGAAGGCATAATAGATTATCTCGGGAAATTCAGGGTTGATGATAGGAATATAATCTCTACAAATGATGCTGCGAGAAAAGAGCAACTCGCCGAGGAGACCCCAGCAGGTAGTTCTGGGAATGAGCAGACAGGTATTTCTGGGAATAATGGAGGGGGTGGGAATGGGCAGGAAATAAAATATACTTTGGCTGAGGATTATCCTTCGAATGAGAAGATTGATATTTTGTTTGATG
>Ga0210005_1000222_pt1 | contig 50258 bp, 42 predicted proteins | sample CryGey02umfilter_3_FD_183961 | JGI IMG/M metagenome (GOLD analysis project Ga0210005, IMG submission 183961) | Groundwater microbial communities from aquifer in Utah, USA - Crystal Geyser 4/9/14 0.2 um filter (SPAdes) (version 3) | ecosystem: Environmental > Aquatic > Deep subsurface >... | reverse complement strand
GAGGGCAAAGTACAAATCAGAAACAGTGTCGGTCGACAAATTCGCCTTGGTATAAAAGGCTGACCTAACAATTTTTAAAATCTAGTTTTGGTCTAGTTTTCTGGGACAGGCCTTCACCGCTCACCAAAATTGACCCGCATTTGCTAACGAGAACTGACCCATCGAAATTTGGCCCAAAAACGGCGCAACGAAACGCGGATCCTATATAGTACTGTGGCATCATTTCGTTTACGCGCGTAAACACTTTGGGGTGGGTCAATTTTGATGAGCACAAGTGGGTCAATTCTCATGAGCGGCGACGCAGGCAGGCCAGCACGGCCGTGATCACTGTCTTCACCTTTTCGAACTGTTCCTTAAAGGCATCTTTTTCTAGATTTGCGCCATGACTGCCTCCTCCACGCGAATCATTGATTTCCCATAATAGAGGCCTAATGGAGTTTATCCCGAGATACCTGAAGATTCGGAGGAAATGTCCCAATCCGGGCTTGAATTGTCCTTCCCCCCTCAACGCCGCACAATTTCCTTTTAAATTATGAAGCAGACAACTTGGTCTCGGAAAGTTTAAGCAGCGCTGTCCTTCCCTACAATTTTCCCTATTTAGAATTTCCCTTCGCGCCCCGTCGGAATTCTCTACAAACCCTCCGACTTTCTCGCGTAAGAAGAGCTCGAGTCCGCTCCAGAGTCCTTGGCAGGCCGCAGCGTAATTGAAGCTTCGGGCGGAGCGGCATTTTTCTAGAACCATGAAGGAATTCGCGAAAGATTCGATAATTTTCTCACCCGGGTCCTTTCCATTGAAAAGAGTGTTGATAAGCCAATCTTTGTGTTCGGAAACGGCTTCCTTCGCGGGGTTCTGCTCCAAGGCACCGAATTTGCATGACTTTACAGATTCCACGGGAGTAATTAACTCGATGAATGCCCTCCCCCACGCGTCCCGCGCCTCATCACCCGAGCATTTCTGCACCGGTCGCTTTTGGTCAGGGGTTAGGAAGCGATGTTTGACCTCACAGTTTTGGTTTTCTCGAATTCTTTCCCAGTCGATCGCATCCTGATAGAGTTCGTTAACAAGTAGGTCGTAAATCTCAACGGAATTATTTCCATCAGCCTCGAGATGTTCCTTAACGCGAAGATCCAATACCGTGGTAATCGTTTCCCGCCAGTAATCATCCAGGAACCTCAACGTGCCTTGATCAACGTAAACATCGGCCAAATCAACGTCGTAATCTTGGATCAGGTCCCTCGGCCAAAGCAAGCCGTACAATCCTGAAACAACCAACACCTCTGTTTTCGCCATTGCCTCAGAGGTGAGATGTTTTAGCGCATCCGTTGCCTCAAATTGCTGGAAGAATCCACCATTGTATCGTTCGATAGCATAAAGGTAGCGCCCGCTCCGTTCGGCACCGCCCAGGTCTGGACCGTTGACAATCTCATTCGGGTATCTGCCAGCTCCCCGCTTTCTAAGATTGGGCACGACCTTAGTTACCTCATGCCGCTTTTCCAGGAGGGATGAGTACATCGCAGCAAGGCCCTTATGCGAGTCGCCATCTGGCCAAGGATGACCGTTTTTGTTCTTGCGGGCGCTGCATGCGATCAAGATGATTCTGCTCATGGCGTGAACCTCCGAGTGACCGACCCAGTTCCATCCGTCGTCAACAACGAGGATGTTTCCTTCGCTTATCGGCATTTTCTGGCCCCGGCCGGACCTGTACGAAGTTTAGGCCCCGCTCAAAAACCTGTCAAGATCCCGTTCGATTTTCCAGGAAGGAACGGCCGTTGCCTTTGAGGGAACCAAACCGCGTGCTCGAGCGTATAAGTCGGTAGGACTGGGTCCTCGGGCCCTTCCTAAGCCGCGCCCTAGGAGCTACGCTATGGATATGCCGATGAGGGATGCCGATGCGCTCGACGCCAAGATCGACGGGGTCGGACGGCGCCTGACCGAGCGCATCGACGGCGTCGAAGGGCGTCTGACTGAACGCATCGATGACGGCGAAGCGCGCTTGACCGAGCGCATCGACGGCGTCGAGAACCGCCTCGGCTCCCGGATCAGCGGCCTCGCGGGGAAGTGGGTCGCCACCGATGCCAAAATGGACCGGATGGAGAATCGTCTGACCCAGTTGATTCGCGGAGAATCCGAGAAGACGGCCGCGCGGATCGATGCGTTTCTGGGGAAGCTCCTGGGGTTCGAACGAGAATCGTTTCTCCTACCCAAGACGCTTGACGAACACGGTGCGCAATTGCGGGACCACGAGCGCCGGCTTCGTTCCTTGGAAGGATGATCTCGATCAGCTGTTAGGACGGACCAAGCCGAGCCGCCCGAACAGATGCGCCCCCATCGACTGAAGCACCGCGTCGTTCGGAGGGGTCCAGAAGGCGTCCGTCTCCTTGTCGGTGCTCACGCGGCTTCCCGGGTGCCCCACGAACAGCAATCCATGCGAACTGACGGCGTCGGTCTGACCGGTGACGCGGGCGAGCGCCGGCGAAATTTCCGGACCCGGCGCCTCCCCGGTCTTCGGAAGGTACACCGCCGTCGCGGTAAAGTCCCGGCCGTCCTTCTTGTAGAACACCGTCACCAGATCGCCTGAACGCAGCCGCATCCGCTCGGCCTTGTCGACCGGAAGGTAGACCGTCGCAATCGCCTTGGGATCCAAACCGGCCGTCGGGGTCGCTTCGGAGGCGAGACGAACCTTGTCGCCGTAGGAGGGCAGCCGCTCGGCCGCGCCGTTCACCCAGAAGCCGACGCTCCCACGGCCGATCGGCGCCATGACGCCGGTGCGGTTGATCCGGTTCAGGTTCACGATCCCCGAGAACAGCGGGTCGATCGTCTTCGGCGCCTCGGAGGCCTTCTTCCAGGCGGCGAGGGCTTTGTCGTATTCCTGCTTCTTCGCGGCGGAAGCCGCGGCGTATTCTGCGCGCGCCTTGTCGAGATCGACGCCCCAGCCGAGCGCTTTCGCGGCCTCGGCGTGCTTCGCGTCGAATGCGGCGAGAACTTCCTTCGCGTACTTCTTCGTCGGCGCGTACTCTCCGGAGGCGAGTTTATTGGCGACGCGGCCCATGCCTTCGGTGTAGGCGCCGACCAGAAGGCGGGCCACGCTCTCCGGCTTTACCGCCTTGTCGAACTTCTCCTCCCCGACCCGCTGCTTCATGTAGGCGAGCATGTAGTTCATGTAGTGAGCCGTCAACTGCTGGCGCGCGTCGGGGTCCGTCTTGAGCAGTTTCCTCAGCGCGGCGTTGTTCATCGCCCGTATCCGGCCGCCGAATTCCCCGTCGAGGCCCTTCACGGCGTCCCGCGCGGCGTCGACGGTCATCGTGAGCCGTTCTTTATAGCTGCTGGTCTTCGCCGCGTAGGTCGCCAGCGCCGCGTCGCGCGAGACCCCGGCGTCCTTCATCAGTCTTTCCACGAAGGTCTTGCGGGCTTCGTCCGCGTCGTAGGCGGCCAAGGCGGGGGGCGGCACAACGGCGTACGCCTTCGCGTCCGGCGCTTCGACGCGCGGCTTCACGGGAGATTCGTCGGTATACACCGGGAGACCGTCGGCTCCGCCAATCGCCGCCGGCGGACGCGCGCAGCGCGGCGGCGATTTCGTGGATCTGCGCAGGATCGATCTTCTTCCCGTCGGATCCCATCACGCTCAGCAAGGAGACTCCGTCGGATTCCTTGATGGAAACCGCGTATCCCGCGATTTCGAGATTCGGCGCGGCGCATTGCTTGCCCTTCGGACAGATCATCGTGTACTGCAAATCCGAGACGGGGTCGGCTTTCTTTGGGCCGCCGTTCACGTCAATCGCGGAGCCGAACACCTGTTTGAGCGCGCTCAGGTAATCGTCAGGAATCTCGCCTCCGGAAATTGTGTAGGAAACCGCTTTCTCGGTATCGGCGCCGCGGGAAACCCGGCCCTTGTGGCGTGTCTTGCCCGACTCGATGGCGCTCGCGAGGCCTTGCTTGCGAAGGGTCCAGGTCGCGTCGTCCATATCGGCCGGACGGGTCAGCGTGACGGTGAGCGGAGCTTGCGCGGCCGACGCCAGGCCCGCGAGCAGAACGATCATGGAGAGAGTCGTCGAAATCTGTTTCATGGCTTCCACCTCTGCTTCCAGCATAGGCGGGAGAGGCGGCCGTGCCAACGGGCTTTTGCTCCAGAAGGGGGGGTTCCGATTTCGAAGCGGGATGTGAACGGTTCGTGCGGGGCTATTGGCGCGCGTCGGGAACCGGCGCGGATTCGGCGGGAGCGCGTCTGCGCCCGCTCCGGGCGCGGGACTTCGGCTTTTGTTTTACGGCGGCGCCCGAGCCGAAGACGGCCGACGCGGGCCAGAAGCGGGCTTCCTTATGTCCGCCGGCGATGACGAATCTCCCGTCCCCGGAAACGGCCACGTCGCCGTGCCGCTCGACCGAGACGCCGGGAATCGTCCGCAGGACCTTCCCGTTGCGAAGATCGAACACCGGCATGCCCGCGTGTCCGCCGATCACGGCGACCAAGGAAAGCCCGTCGGGGCTGAACGCGGTCCCGAACACTTCGCCGTTAATGTTCGTCGGAATCCGGAGAAGGACCTTCCAGGTGCTCACGCTCCAGAAGACGAGCTCCGCGCGCGGGCCGTCCGGCGTGGGACGGACGCCGGCCGACACGAGAACGCGGCCGTTGCGGCTGAAGCCTCCGCAGAAAAAACCGACTTCCGCGTCCTGGAGAGTCTTGATCACGCCTCCCGTCGCGGGGTCGAGGACGTCGATCTGGCCGCGCGTGCGCTGGGGGGAACGGAACCCGATCGCCGCGAGCATCTTTCCGTCCGGAGAAAACGAGAGCGCCCGGATTTCCGCCGAGTCCGGCCAGGACAGCGCCGCGTTCTCGTCATTGCGGCGTTTTTGTTCCAGCGGCCAAATAAGCACGCGGGTTCCCATGACGCCCGCGAAATACTTCGTTTTAGGATCGAAGGCGAGGGCGCCGGTCGACGGCGCCTTATCCTCGAAGCGGCGCCATGGCTGGCCGGTTTCCATGTCCCAGAGCGCGATGTCGCTGCCGTCTCCGGACGCGATCGTGTCTCCGTCCGGTCCGACGGCGAGGGTTTCCGGGGTTCCGCTCCACCCCGCTTCGAGCACCAGATGCATGCGGCGTTCGCGCGTGTCCCAAATCTTCACGCGGTCGGGGCCCCCGTCCGGTCCGCGCGCGGCGGCGTAGCGCCCCTCGGCGCTGAACGCGACGGCCTTCACGTCGTCGGTAAAGGTGAAATGATCCCGGTCGCCGGGCTCCGGGGGCTTCTCGTCTTTCGCCTTGGACGGTTCCGTCTTGGTTTCCTTGCCGGGTTTCTTTTCCTTCTTTTCGGGTTCGGGCTTTTCCCTTTCTTTCTCTCTTTCTCTCTTGTCCGAGTCGCTTTTGCCCGAGCTTCTAAAGGGACGCAGAACCCCGGCCTGGCCCCAGGCCGACTGTGCCGCGAACGAAAAGGCGAACGCCAAAGCGAGAGGCTTCATCGTTTCAGAAGTGTACGGAGGACGCCGGAGGCTGTCAAGCACACGACGATGTCGCTATTATATGAAAATATTCCCCTATAACTTTTGATTCTAATAGTTGGATATGCTATTATCGCTTGTAATTACACATTAAGCCGATCCACCATGAAAATTTATCGGGCAACGGAGTCGCTTGGAGACGGCATCTCGAAGGAATTATCCGCATGCGTCCACCCGGTGCTTAGCTGCCTCCCCTTCAGGATCACGCCGGAACCCGTGGATTTGGGCCTCACCGCCGGGCGGCGAAACACCGCAGGGGCCGCATGCTGAGCGTTTGCCTCACTTTTCTTCTTCTCGGCGCTCTGATCAGCGCCATCGCCTGCCGACGACCCGGGATTGCGTCCGCGGTATTTATAGCTTCCCTGGTCACCGGCTGTCTGGCCGGCCTGGCAGCTGTCGCAAAGAGCATTTGGGCGCCGACCGGCTCCCTCGATACTTTCGGTGAATGGTCCCTACCCTCGGCACGCCTGGCTTTTTCCCTAGACGGACTGTCCGCCTTTTTCCTTCTTATCGTGCTCGTCGTCTGCTTGCTGTCAGGACTCTACGGCGAGGGTTACATCCGCCGCTCCGAGGGCCTGGCCCGAAGCAAGTCGGTTAGGCCCTTGTTCCTTCTGTTTACGGCATCCATGGCCGCAGTCGTCTGCGCGAAGAACGCCGTTCTTTTCCTGTTCGCCTGGGAAGTGATGGCCTTGGCCAGCTTCTTTCTCGTCGTCGTCGAAGACGAGCATGCCGAGGTGCGGCGCGCGGGATTCCTGTATCTCGCCTGCACCCATACCGCGACCTTGGCCCTGCTGCTCCTCTTCTCGGTGCTGGGGCATGCCGCCGGGACTTTGGACTTCGACGGAATCCGCAGCGTCATGCCTTCCGATGGGAAGCAGTCAGGGTTGCTGCTGGCGCTCGCATTCATCGGATTCGGCATGAAGGCGGGCATCGCTCCCCTGCACGTCTGGCTGCAGGAGGCGCACCCGGCCGCGCCCAGCCATGCGTCGGCCGTCATGTCCGGGGTACTCCTCAAGGTGGGGATTTACGGGTTTCTCCGGCTGATCTGGATGCTGAGGTCGGTGCCGGACTTTTGGGCGGTCGTTTTGATACTGGCCGGATTGGTCTCCGGCGTGGGCGGCGTTCTCTTTGCCCTCGCGCAGCATGATTTGAAGCGGCTGCTCGCCTACCACAGCGTCGAGAACATCGGCATCATCGCGCTGGGGCTCGGCTTGGGCTGTCTGGGCCTTTCACGTCATCGGCCGGAACTCGCGCTCCTGGGATTTGCGGGCGCGATCCTCCACACGCTCAATCACGCCCTCTTTAAATCGCTTCTCTTCCTTGGCAGCGGGGCCTTCTATCAGGCCCTGGGCACGCGGAATATCGAGGCTGGAGGCGGTCTGCTCAGGGCGATGCCTTGGACTTCGGCGCTGTCTTTGGTCGCAGCTGCGGCGATCTCGGGGATACCACCCCTCAACGGGTTCATCAGCGAGTGGCTTGTTTATATGGCCTCGGCCTCGGCCTTGCCCTTAGACAGCGGCGGGGCAACGCTCGCCGCCGCCTCGATCGGGGGGCTGGCCCTAATCGGGGGTCTCGCGCTGGCTTGCTTCACCAAAGCGTATGGGACTCTGTGTTTGGGCGCGCCCAGGACCGATGCCGCAAGAGCGGCTCAAGACGCCCCTGCCGCGATGATCCTTCCCATGGCGGCGCTGGCGGCGCTCTGCGCCTTCATCGGCCTTTACCCTGTTCCGGCGCTTTCGCTTGTCGAAAGGGCGGCGGCCGTAGTCTGCGATGTCCCGCTGGATTCAGCCCGCCTCGCATTGGCCGGTTCTGCCATGAACGCCCGGAGGATCGGGCTTATTGGATTCGGCGTCATCGCCGTCGGAGGCGCCCTAGCCCTCGTGCGGCTGGTGTTGCTCGGCGGGCGCGTGTCCCTGGGAAGGACCTGGGGGTGCGGCTTCACGGCGCCCACGCCGCGCATGCAGTACACCGCCTCGTCTTTCGCCCAGCCGCTGACGGGCGCTTTCGAACTCGTGCTCGGCACCCATATGCGCCACCAGTCCCCGGTCGGCTACTGGCCCGGGCAGGCTGAGTTTTCGACCCACACGGACGATCGGGTCCTGGACGGCTTCTTGAGGCCCGTGAGTTCGGCGATCGTGAGCTTGTTGGCGTGGGCCAAGCGCCGGCGCAGCCGGCTGCAACACTACATGCTGGCCGTGGCGCTGTTCCTGCTCGTGCTGTTGGCATGGAAACTTTAGCCCTATGGATATAAGCTTACGCGACGCCGCGAGGATGCTCAAGGTCTCCGAATCCACGATTTCACGATGGATCAACAAGGAACGCCTGCAGGCCTTCGTGATCGACGGCCGCTATTGGTTCAACCGCGTCGACCTGCTGGAATGGGCGAATCAGCGGAAAATTCCGGCGGCGGCGCTTTACCACGCATCCGAGTCCCAGGGTTCCGCATACCAGCTCGATTCTCTCCTGGAAGGCAACATCCACTACGACGTTCCAGGCGAGGACAAGAAGACCGTGATGGCCGAGGTGGCGCAACGGCTCCCGTTGGCGAGCCCGCGCGACAAGGCTTTGGCGGCGCAGGCGCTTTGGGACCGGGAGGCGAAAGGAGCGACGATCATCGACAGCATCGCCATCCCGCATGCGCGCAGCCCCCTTGTTTTCGGCGTGGACCGGCCCGTCGTGTCCCTTTGTTTTCTAAAGAAGCCGGTGGCGTTCGACTCGCAGGACGCAGCCCAGGTTCGAGTCGTCTGGACCTTGGTGAGCCCCTCCGTCCGAGCGCACCTCGCTCTGCTGGCCAAGGTCGCCTCCGTCCTGCATGACGCCGAGTTCCGGCGTCTGCTCGACCAGCCCGCTCCCGCGACGGAGATCCTCGCCCGCATGAGGCAAATCCCGTGATCTTTCTACTGACCTCCGTCCTCACATTAGGCTTCGCGACGGTCCTTCCCGGCGTCTTTTCCCGCTCCTCGCGGCGGGGATGGATGAATAGTCGCGCCTGCTCGGCGTCGTCGGCTTGATGGGCGCGGGCGTGTGGATCTTGAGCGCGTTGTTCTGGCTTCTGCGGCGCTCGCTTCTCGCCCGCCGTCAGGTCGCTTACGGCCCGACATGGGGTTGCCTGTATGTCTCGGTCTTTCTCATGGTCAGCCTCTTATGGAAACTCTAAAGTTCATCGCATCCTATCTCACGATTGTGCTGCTGGCGCCGCCTGTCATGCTCGGGATCATCAATAAGACGAAGGCCGCGGTCGCAGGCCGCAAGGGTCCGCCGGTCTTGCAGCCGCTTCACGACACGATCAAGCTCCTGGGCAAAGGGGCGGTCTATAGCGAGACGACGACCTGGATGTTCCGCCTAGGCCCCGTTGTCTCGCTGGCCGCCGTGATCGCGGCAGCCTCTTTGGTGCCGCTGGCCGGCGCGCCGCTGGTTTCCTTTAACGGCGATGCGATCCTGTTCGCCTATCTGTTTGCGCTGGGCCGCTTCGTCACGGTCACCGCGGCCCTGGACACCGGCTCGAGCTTCGAGGGCATGGGCGCTAGCCGCGAAGTTGCTTTTTCCAGCCTCGCCGAGCCGGCGCTGATCCTGGCTTTCGCCGGCCTGGCCTATCGCGCCGGCGAGTTCTCTTTGGTTCGAATGTTCGCGCCCCACGGCGGTCTCAACTCCGCGGCGAGCACGATCCTGGCCCTCGGCAGCTTGTTCGTGGTGCTGCTGGCGGAGAACTCCAGGATTCCCGTCGATGATCCAAACACGCACCTCGAGCTGACGATGATCCATGAGGTGATGGTCCTGGATCACGGCGGGCCGGACTTGGCGTTCATCCTTCATGGCGCGGGGCTGAAACTCGTGCTGATGGCGGGCCTCCTGGTGCGGCTGATATTGCCCGAGCTGCCGATGCTCGGCTCCGCCGGGTCGCTCCTGCTTGGGTTGGCCGCCGCGGCGGTGCTGATCGGCCTCGTCGAGTCGAGCATGGCGCGGCTGCGGCTGGTCAGAGTGCCTCAACTGCTGGTGGCCGCGATCTGCGCCGCGACGTTCGGGCTAATCCTGACCTTGAGATAGCGACATGGAACAACTCTCCCAACTGCTGCTTGCCTTCATCGTCTTCTTGAGCCTCTATCTCCTGGGCTCCTCCTCGCTGACGGGCTGCATTAAGATCGTGGCGCTGCAAGGGATGTGCCTGGGGGTCTTGCCCTTGACCATCCACGCGGAAGGCTTCCACCCCCGCGCCCTCCTGCTCGCCGCCGGGATGTTCGTCTTGAAGGGCATCGTGATCCCGCGTATTCTCAAGTACGCGATCCGTGAGGTCAAGATCCGGCGCGAGTTGGAGCCGATAGTGGGCTATGCTCCGTCGCTGCTGCTCGGAGCGGCCCTTGTCGGCGTGTCCTTCGTTCTCGCTGAGCGGCTGCCCGTGCCGGCCGGCCTTCGGACCAGCCTGTTGATTCCCATCTCGCTGGCTACCGTCATGATGGGAATGCTGATGATGATCAGCCGGATCAAGGCCGTGACTCAGGTCATCGGTTATCTCGTATTCGAGAACGGCATCTATCTCTTCGGCCTGGCGATCTCCTACGAGGTCCCTTGGCTCATCGAGATGGGCGTACTGCTGGACGTCTTCGTCGCCGTGTTCGTCATGGGGATCGTCATCGACCACATCGCGCGGGCCTTCGACTCCATCAGCACCGAGAAGATGACGAGGTTGAACGACTAGCATGTCGATCTACCTGATCCTCCTGGGCGCGCCTCTCGCCGCGGGCCTCGCGGCGCTCGTCATCGGCAGCGACAAGTATCGGCCTTGGGTCCTCCCCTTCGGCTGCGTCGTCCATGCCGCGGCTGTGGCCGCCTGCTGGCGGAGCCTCCCTCCGGCCTCCTCCTCCGGCTGGTTCTACATCGATTCGATCGACCTGCTGGTCCTGGGCCTGTCGAGCGCGTTGTTTTTGATCTGCTCCGTCTACTGCCTGGAGTATTTGCGGCTGCGCAAGGATAGGCCTAACCGCCTCTTCACGGCATGCTTCTCCTTCATCCTGGCCGCCGTGACGCTCGTATGCGTGAGCCGCCATATGGGACTCCTTTGGGTCGGCATGGAAGCGGCGACGCTGGCCGCGGCTCCTCTTGTTCACTTCGACCACAATGAACGCTCCCTGGAGGCCACCTGGAAGTACCTCATGATGGGCTCCCTCGGCATCGGACTCGCCCTCCTCGGAACCTTCTTCCTCGCCCTCTCGGCCCTCCTCCAGGGGGGCACCGGCGACCCGCTCGTCATCGACACACTCTTGTCGGGAGCCCGGACGCTGTCGGTGCCTTGGCTCAAGGGGGCGTTCATTTTCCTGTTGGTGGGCTACGGAACGAAGATGGGCTTGGCGCCGCTTCATTCGTGGAAGCCGGACACCTACGGCGAGTCGCCCGGCGTGGCAGGCGTGATCCTGGCGGGAGTCCTCACCAGCACGGCCTTTCTCGGAATACTGCGGGCCTTCCAGATATGCGCCGCGGCAGGCCTCGCCGATTTCGCGCGCGATCTGCTCGTCTTGATAGGACTCTTGTCCATCGCGACGGCGGCCGCGTTCATCATAGGCCAGCGCGACTTCAAGAGGATGCTGGCTTACTCCAGCGTCGAACATATGGGCATAGCGGCCCTCGGCGTCGGGCTGGGCCCGGCGGGGACCTTCGCGGCGCTGCTCCACCTCATCAACAACGGTCTGACCAAGGGCGTCCTATTCCTGACAGCCGGCAATATCCACCGCGCCTTCGGCGGAAAGACCATGGACCACGCGCACGGCGCGCTGCGCCGCGTACCGATCTCCGCGACGCTCTTTCTGCTGGGCTTCGTGGCGATCACGGGCTCTCCGCCCTTCGCCCCGTTTGTGAGCGAGTTCTCCATCCTGCGCGCGGCCGTCAACGGCAACCGTTTTGGCGTCGCTTTAGGTTTCGTCGCCTTTCTTGCCGTCATCTTCATCGGCATGGCCACCACCGTCCTCTCGGTCGTCTACGGCTTGCCGCCGGGCAAGGAATCCGATCATTCCGCGGAAGCCGATTCCCCACTGATGGTTGCGGCGCCCCTTGCGCTCATGGCGGCCGTCGTCTTCTTCGGCTTGTGGCTGCCGGGCTGGCTCACCGCCGTCCTCGGCGACGCGGCGAAACTGCTCAACGGAGGCGCGTCATGAGCGAGTCTATGCGAGAAAATGACCGCGGCCATCGCCGTGCGAGGCGGCTATGAGCCTGACCTCGCGCTTCGCGTCGATCAGAAACGGCGACTCGGTCGATTTCTCGAAAGTCCCGGTTGTGCCCATCGAGGACTTCCGCTCCAGCATACTCAAGATGGCCGCGGCCAAGCACCGCCTCTGCGCTTTGTTTTCCCAGGCAAAAGACGATCGGGCACCTGCCGGCCTGCTCGCGGTGCTGGCGGACGACATCGGTGGCAGACTCTATCTCGCGGCCTCTCAGCCCGCGGCAAGCTACCCAACGCTCACGCCCGAGCTGCCGCAGGCGCATCTCTTCGAGCGCGAGATTCACGAGTCTTCGGGCGTGCTCCCCGAAGGGCATCCCTGGCTCAAGCCGGTCCGTCGCGCCTTGGCGGACAAGACCCCGTTCTTCCAGGAACAGGGTGAAGAGGTGCACGAGGTGGCGGTGGGCCCGATCCACGCCGGGATCATCGAGCCGGGGCACTTCCGGTTCCAGTGCCATGGGGAGACGGTGCACCACCTCGAGATTCAGCTCGGCTATCAGCACCGCGGAGCGGAGCGGTTGCTGAGCGCGGGGCCGGACCGCCGGTCGATGGCGGTCGCCGAGTCCATCTGCGGTGATACGGCCATCGCCCATGCCTGGGCGCATTGCATGATCCGAGAGGCGCTTGCCGGAGCGTCGGTGAGCCTGCGGGACGAGGCGTTGCGGGCCGTCGTCTTGGAGGTCGAGCGGCTCTCAAATCACATCGGAGACCTCGGCGCGATCAGCAACGACATCGGCTACCTGCCGGCGACGGCGTATTTCGGCCGCATGCGCGGCGACTTCCTGAACATGCTGATGCTGGTGTCCGGAAACCGCTATGGGAAAGGCATGCTCCAGCCGGGCGGCGCGGCCTTTGACATCCCGGACGGCATGCGGGCGCAGATGATCGAGACGGTGAGGCGCTCGGTGACGCAGGTCAAAGAGGTCGCGGACATGTTTTTCGGCGAGCCCTCGGTCATCTCCCGTCTAGAAGAAACAGGAACTGTATCTATGAAGGTTTGCGAGGATCTCGGCTTAGTGGGGGTTTGTGCCCGGGCCGCCGGATTGGATCGCGATGTGCGCCAGGACCATCCGTTCGGGCTTTATCGCTTCAGGCATATTCCCGTCATCAAGCTCGACTCCGGCGACGTCTTCGCCCGCGCGATGGTGAGATTCTTGGAGGCGCAGCGATCGCTTGAGTTCCTGAACGCGCTCTTGGAGAATCTTCCGGAAGCAAGCGCGGGAAGCCCCTGTGGGACACCGGCGGGCAACCGGCTGTCGGTATCGCTGATCGAAGGCTGGCGCGGCGAGGTCTGCCACGTGGCCAAGACCGGGCGGGACGGCCGCTTCGAGTGGTATAAGGTCATCGATCCGTCCTTCCACAACTGGATCGGATTGGCGATGGCCTTGCGCGGAGGAGAGATCTCCGATTTTCCTCTTAGCAACAAGAGCTTCAATCTTTCGTATGCCGGGCACGATTTATAGGCGGACTGACGACAATGATCGACATCATCAAAAACCGCATCAAGCAAGGGTACCGGACCTCCAAATTCCCCGAGGAGGACCCCGGGTTGCCCGAACGATTCCGCGGTCGTCCGGTGATCCAGCCTGAGCTGTGCGGGTCCGGTTGCGCCGCCTGCGTCGAGGCCTGCCCGACAGCGGCGCTCGAAAAGGGGAAGAACGGATTGCTCACCCTCGATCTCGGCCGCTGCCTCTTCTGCACCGAGTGCACCGCGGCCTGTCCGGAGGGCGCCGTCAGCTTCACCAAGGACCATCGCCTGGCGGCCAGCCGAAGAGAGGATCTGCTCGTGACCGGTAATGAGGCGAAGCTGGCCGAGACCCTGGGCGAGGAGATGAAACGGCTCTTCGGACGATCGCTGAAGCTGCGTCAGGTGAGCGCCGGCGGCTGCAGCGCCTGCGAGGCCGAACTGACCGCGCTCGGCAACGTCGTCTTCGACCTGGGGCGCTTTGGGATACAGTTTGTGGCCTCACCCCGTCACGCCGACGGCTTGGTGATTACGGGGCCGGTGACGCGCAACATGAGCGAGGCGCTTCGAATCGCCTACGAGGCTGTTCCATCTCCGCGCCTGGTGATCGCCGTCGGCGCCTGCGGCATCAGCGGGGGACCGTTTATCGGATCCGAAGACCACCTCGGCGGGGCGGCCTCCGTGGTTCCCGTCGACCTCTTTATTCCGGGCTGTCCACCGCACCCTGTTACGATGCTGGACGGCCTTCTCCGGCTCTTAGGGCGGCTGAAGGAGGATAGGGTAGGAGGACAGGACCGCCGCGTAGTTCCGGATTAAAGATCATCCGCCGCGACCACAGGCGCGTGATGCGCGGGAGCGGCCTCATGCTTGATGCCTGCCATAAGATTATTCGCCTTCCGACCGTCCGGACGACGGCTCCTCTTTCGTCTGAGACCCGCCCGAACTGAACCATTTTCCGCATTTTCCGCATCCATACTGCGTGCCCGCAGGAGTGAGCCGGATCTTGTTGGGACGAGACTGGCATTCTGGACAGACGAGGTTCCGCTTTGACATGGTCGTTGACAACCCTAACGCCTTAAAATCCTCTTGAGCTTGTCCCAAAAGCACTTAAGCTCATCGTCCGAGGCGAGCCGCGACGCGTTGCCCCTTGGCGACCTGCGTCAAGGAGATCAGGGGATGCCGAGTTTCCTTCATGGTGACGACGACGTCGAAGGCCTTAACATTGTGACCGCGCATATCAGGATCGCTATGTTCGCGCCAGGTGCGCCAACATCTCCGTGCTTTCGCTAAGCTTCTTACGGAGAATTTCCGCGATCAGGCGCAGGACATTGAAGACATCACGATCGCGGATGGAGTAGTAGACCATCACCTTCTCCTGACGCGAGATAAGGATCCCGGCTTGCCGCAGGATGGCAAGATGCTTCGAAAGTCCCGACTGTTCCACTCCCAATTCCTTGACCATCTCTCCAACGGAAGCTTCCTTCCCCTTCAAATACTCAATGATCTCAAGACGAATGGGATGGGCCAGAGATTTCAAGAAGTCCGCTTTGATCTTGAAGACTAACTCTTCTTGATTCGACATAATATTGCTACTTGATTATATTGCCAGGATAGCATAAAGAAAGTCCGGGGGCAAATGCTGTGCTTTGCGCCCGAGAAGTGGTTAGACCCGGGCCCCGCCGACGCTTCCAGGACGGTCACTCTGCTGACGTCAGGCGATGCGCGGAGCTGCGCCGGAACATCCAGGCCATCGTCACGCCTTTTAGACTGAAGTTCCCCGCCGGTTTGCAAAGGATTCCATTTAAATTTCAGGCGATTTGCAAAAATTAAACTTCGCCGTTCTGCCTACACCGCGATCCTCTCCAGCAACTCGTAGGCGCGCCGCTGCTTGGCATCCGGCGTGGTGACGACCTCGAAGGTGGGCGCGCTGGGACCCATGTTCCGCACGCGGCAAAGGTTGCGCACGATCTGGCTCAGACGCGCCAGCAAGGTCTGAAAGCTGTGGACCTCGCTGCCGTCATCGAGAACCCTCGCATGGACCTTGCGCAGCGCCGCCTCCGAACGCTTGGCCGGCGCCACCGGGTCGCGCGTTTTCTTCGCATCCTGATCCTCGTCGCAAAACAGGAGCTCCCGCCAGGCCTCGCGCATGTGCCACTCCACATAGCAGGCCAGCATGCACAGAAAGATATGCGCTCGGACCCGGTCCTCCGTACGATGCCGGATTGGACGGGTCTGGAGGTCGACGGTCTTGAGCGAACGGTAGGCCTGCTCGATCTGGGTGAGTTTTTTGTAGTGGCGCACCGTGTCTTCCGCCGAGGAGCGCTTCTCGCCCAGGCTCGTGCGGATCACGTAGATCCCGTCCAGCGCGGTCTCGGCCGCGACCTTCTTCTCATCGACGTGGAAGTCGAAGAAGCCGTCCCGGATGTCGAGCACGATGTGCTTGGCCATCTTGTACTTGTCGATGACCTTCCCGACTCGCACACCAATCTCATCTTTCCCCGCGCCCTTGAGCTTGCCCCGCTCGACCATGCCGCGGACTTTCTGCAACTCCCGGCGCGTCGCCTCGAGCAGGGAGCGGCGCTTATGGCCGCGCAGCTTGCGCAGTTCGGGGTTCATGCAGGCGATCAGGCGTTCGCCCGGGTAGTCGGGATGCGTGAGCTCGAAGAGGTCGCGCTTGTCGAACAGTTCCATCTGAAGGGCCCCGCCTTCGACGAGATTCTTGATCCCTTCCGTCCTCAGCGCCGTGATCCAGTCCACGCCGTCGGTCTCTTTGATCTCGTCGATCTGCTTCTGGGTGATCATGCCCCGGTCGCCGACTATCACCATCGTTTCGATCCCGAAGGACTCTTTCACCTTTCGGACCTGGGGCATCAGCGTCTTGGGGTCGCCGGTGTTCCCCTTGAACACCGAGACGGCGACGGGGCGGCCGCGATCGTCGGTGAGCAGACCCCAGTTGGCCTGAAGCTTGCCCTTCTTGCCGTCCCGGTTCTTGCCCAGCGCCGCCAGCGGGCAGGTGACGCCCTCGAAGTAGCTCGGTGTCAGATCGAAGAGGACCAGACCGCCCTCCTTCAGGTGCCGTGCGGCGAGTTTCTTCTCGATGCGGGGCTGACGCTTGAGCAGCCAGTCCATCGCGTCGTAGAGATCGTCCTCGTCGGCGTCGGCTAGCCCAAGCTCCGCGGGCAAGGTCGTCGTGTGCCACCAGCGGGTGGTGGCCAGCTTGCTCTCGGGCGCTAGAATGCGGGCGGCGACCATGCCCAGGATCAGGTCGCGCTCGCGTGAAGGCGTCGAGGCGATGAGTTGATCGAAGCCCACGCGCTTCATCGTCCGCAGGACGGCGTCGATGTGGCCGTGATGCCAGGACGAGATGGCCTCGAAGTGGTCCACGGCCGCCGTGAGACGCTCACCCCGGATGACGCGGGCAATAAGTTCTATCTGTTCGGCAGGCAGAGAGGACAAGTTGCCGAGGGTGCGCTTGCGGACTTTTTTCCCTTCCCGGAACGATTCGCGCAGCAAAATGGCCGGGGGCGAGTTGCGGTTGGGAATCCTTGCTATATACATGGGTACAATAATACTCAATTGCCCTGAGGGTGTCAAGAGGAATCGTACCGACATCACTGCCGATATGTCATTGAATGGAAGACCCAGGGGCGCGCGGCGTCGATTATCCGCAGACGCGTCCGCATGCTACATGGGCACAGATTCGAAAAAGCCAACCGCATTCTTCGTCGAGGAAATCACGCTACCGACGGGGGAACTTCAGGCTATAGGGCGAGCGGTCTCCGAAACGGTCCAGTGCCGCCACGCGCCAGAAAGACTCTCCTTCGGGGAGAGAGGTCGTCGTCGAATGAGTGGACGGCGAGAGGGTCGTGAGATTTTGGGTAAAATCCGCATCCCGCGCGAACTGAATCTCGTAACCCGAAATTGAAATTTCCGGAACACCCTCGCCGGGGAGCCAAGAGAAACCGACCAAGGACACGCTCGACGAGAAAGAGGCCGCGGGAGCGCTCAAGCGCGGCGGAGTCGTCGGGTTCAGATTTACGAGGATCACGCGCCGCGCGGACGCGGCACGGCCGGACATATCCCGTGCAGTGAATTCGATGAGGTTATTGGTATCAGCCGGTCCGGTGGACGGCTTGAGCGCCAGGCCCGAAGCGCTTAGAACCTGCGAGGAGGTATCCCCATCGTCGCCGCTCAGGGAAACGCCGTCAAGCGAGGAAAAGCTCTCGCCGCCGTCCACCGAGAGTCTTGCGGAGAACGATTTCGCGCTCCCAAAAGCGTTCAGCGCGATCTCTTCGGGGGAAAGGGCGAAGTTCAATACCCGTACTTCGTCAATCAAGCGCTCGCCGTTTTGCGCAGAGTCTCCGCAGCCGCCCGCGATCGACAGGCAAGAGGGGGATGTGTTGTTTCTCAGCGCCGATGATGGCGAGCAGCTTTTCGCCAATTGTCCGTCCACGTAGATCTTCTCGCTCGTTTCGTCCCAAGTCGCAGTGAAGTGGTACCAATGCGAGGGGTCGATAACAATCGGCGACGTGCAGTCGTTGACGTGGTTCGCCGGATGCCACAAGTTCATCGTCTGGCCCAGCGTGACGGCGAAGAAGAACTCCGAGTCGCTGCCGTTGGTCTGCTTGACCGTAAAAATATGGGACATGTTGCCTATCGTCGAATCTTCCAGCAATTTGGCCCACAGTTCGACGGTCCCGGCAGGCAAGGAGTTGATGGCGGAAAAGCCCTGCGATCCCAGGGTGACGCCGGCGTTGGGCGTCGAGGTAGGATTGGGGCCGACGCGCACCGCGCCGCCCAAGATTCCAGCCGCTCGCGTGACATTCGAATTGATGATCCCATCACCCGCCGGGCCGCCCGCGTTTAAGGCGATGTTCCCGGATGGCTCGTCGAAATGCCATAGCCCTAATGTTCCCGAAATCGCCGAAAGAGGCGAGGGACCCGAACCGGAACCCGCGACATCAAGCCCTGAAGCCGCATCGGATACGGCGATTTGGACGGATGCGCTCGTCGTCGAAATAGCCGCGGTTTCAGAACCGGAACCGCCGTCGCCTCCAGATACGGAAAGCGCCCCGAAGGAGGGCGGCGAAACATCCACGATCACCGTGGTCGAGAAAGCGACGCTGCGGTTTTCGACTCGATCCTGGGCGTAGAACGAAAGCCGATAATTTCCCTCTTGCGGGATCACCACGGACGCTCCGGTCGATTGGACGAGGACCTCGGGACCGCCGTCGATTGAGTACGCGATCGATGCGACTCCAGAAAGCGCGTCGGCTGCGGAGAGGAGGATGACGGTGCTGGTGGAAACAATCAGGCGTCCGAGCCGATCGGTAAGGCTCGACGCTTCGACGGAAAACGAGAGAACGGGCGGCGTCGCGTCGACGGTGACGGAGGAGAGCTGAACGGCTTCGGCGTTTCCGGCGAGATCGGTGCTGAAATAGCTCAGATCTCTCGGACCTTCCGCCGAGATCGTAAACGGCGACGCGTAAAGAATCGGGGCTCCCCCGTCGATCGCGTATTCGGTGCGGGCGACTCCGATGCCGAGGCCGTCGCCGGGGGTTTCGAGGTCGTCGACGGCGCTCAGGGAGAGAGGGGTTTGGGCGGAGATGAACGGGAGGGCTTGGGGGTTGCCGATGGTGAGGGTCGTGCGCGGGGGTAGGGAGTCGGGATTGTTTGAGCGTATTTCAAATCTCGGCGAATAGGTGTAGGTCGAATTTCGGACGAAGTCGGTCGCCGAAACCTGCAGTTCCCATACCCCGTCGTCCAAGGAAGAAGCGGGAACTTGGTTTCCGGGGAAGAAACCGATTCTCTTTAGGCCGGAACCGATCGGGACTCCGCGGTCTTCCACTAGAACGAAAAACGCTTCGAAGCGAGGCAACGCGTCGTTGTCGTCGCTCACGCTGAAATCCGGCGTGATGTTATCGAGGTCTTGGGTGAATATTTGTCCTTCGGAAATCGAGAAGTTGGAAATCATCGGAGAAGCGTCATCAACGATCAGCTCAGTTATGTTGACCGGCTCATGATTCGCCGCCGCGTCGATCGAAAAAAAGGAAATCGTGTGCGGACCGGCCTGGAGCGTGAACGGATCTGCAAAAATTGTTCCGGGAGTCGTCGCGGTATCGACGAAAGTCTCATCGACGAGATAGCGCAATTCGCTCACTCCGGAGGTCGCCGCTTGCGCGCGGATCGGGTCGAAGGCGTTGAAGGAGATCGTCGCGGTTCCGTCAATGAAAGTCCCCGCGCTGCGCAGCGCAGAGTTGCCGGTTACAACGCGATCCGTGATTGGGGCCGATGCGTCGGGTCCCTCGATCACGGATTCTTCGATGCCGTACGAAAGAGTAACGGTTTTTTGAGCTGCGTCGATTTCGATCGAAGTCGTTTGGGTCAGAAGGGTCGCGGTCAGTTCGACCGCTCCGAAATTGAGATCAGCGGCGAATTCAAAAGGAACTTCGAAGTAATAGGTTGTGCCGGGGTCGAGGGTGAGCGGACCTACGCGGGCGGGCTGGTTGAACTCGAAGCCGCCGGCGTGTGAGGTCGCTACGCTTACGCCTTCGGCCGCCAACGGGCTGTCGTCTTCGATGTAGATGGGGAGAACGACGGCACCGAGGTCTCCCTGACGGGCTTCGATTTGGGCGGCGGCTTGGAGCGCTGCGAGCGGGGATAGGAGTGCTGCCAGAGCGAAGGCGGAGACCGCCATCGTTCGGCTGCGTTGCTTTCTTGCTTCGTCTTGCGTCCGTTCGACGAGGGGTTGCGTCGGGATCGGACGGGCGCGAGACGGGGGGTTCCCGGTTTGCGCCATAATTGACCTAAATTCTGAAGATTCTCAATCTAAGCCTCTGATTCTTCGCATGCTATCATCGGCGATACTCTTGAGTACCTTATTCCCAATGCGGCTTCTGCCCAAGTTTAGTTCATCCATTAACGTCTCATTTGTTGAAACAGAAAAGAACTCGTTTGCTTCCATCTGCTCGAAAACAAAAAGAATGTCAACAATTTCTCGTTCGTCAGATTTCTTCAGCCGGTGTCTGAGCAAGGGGATTATTTTTTCTCCGTTCGAGGCGACGGTGATTGCGATACCTAGATGCGGGGGGTGCATGAATCTCATCGCGCAGAAGTAAACTTCATACTGCTGCTCGCGACTCAATTTTAGAACCTTTGATTCGCGCAATGCCGCATTCATGTGGATGATTGGAGTCCATTGTGAACACTGGTCTCGGAGGCTGTGAGTACATGCTGACATCAACATCATAGTGAATGCTATCAGAAGGGTTGCTTTTATCATCGACTGCACCCCGCATTATTCCGAGGCAAAGTACCTTCTAGGTCGGCGTATATTCTTCTTTGTATCGCGTATGCGGTGCGTTCATACCGACTCTTCCAATATCCAAACTTATAGGACCAGAGAAACGACAGCACAGTCGCTCCCTTCCTGTACTGACCGACATGAACCAGTTCATGTCCCAATAGAGCGGTCCCATCTAGTGTCCCCGGGTGATAAGCACCTGGGCGCAAGTAAATTTTGTTTCCGCGGGTGATGCCGTCCATTTCATCAGATAGGTACCAGGGGACTCTGTCCTCAATGACGTCAGCATTCTCTAGATCAACGCTAGGGATGTATGGGGACAGAAGGGCCTTCTCATCGGTAGATAATGGACGTAGACCTGTGGGGTCCGTATATTTGAGTGGCTGATTGATGGCGTAAAGGAATAGATTTACTCCGCCAGGAATACCGATGGGGTCCTCTTGGAGGAATCGTCCGACTGAAGGAAAGTAGTATCTATTCGAATTGAGCTGCACTCCAATCTCGCTATCCCGCTCCCGCGCCGTAAACGCATACGGGCTCGCCGTAAACGAAGCCTCGCTCGTCACTGCCGCCCCTCCCCTCAAGTCCGTGAACGTCGGCTGCCCGAAAATCTCGTACTCGACGCGCTCCACGACCTGTTTGCTCTGGTCGGTCACCGCCTTGACGCTCCCCAGCGCATCCGCATGCAGATAGAAGTGTTGCCCTCCCTGCGTCTGATCCTCCATCCCCAACGGCTCATCGATCCCAGGCCCGTGATGGAACAACGCCACGAGGTTGTTCTGCCCGTCCAGGATCGCCACGATGTCCTCGTTGTCGTAGACATACTGCAGCTTGTTGCCGCCCTCGGCCTTCTCGACCCTTCTTCCAAGCCCGTCGTACTTGAACGAAAACCCCGTCCCCGGCAGGCTCACGCCCACCATCTGGTTCTCACCGTCGTAGCCCAAAGAATAAGAGACCCCCGCGCCCAAGTCGTTCACCTGGGTCGTATTGCCGTTGCCGTCGTACGCGAAAGTGAGCGCGTCGTTTGAGATCAAGCGGTTCGCGTCATCGTAGCTGTAGTTGCCGAGGTTCGCGTCCGAAAGCCGGTTGCCCACCGCGTCGTAATCGAAGTTCTCGACGAGCGTCGCTATGGAACTGCCCGCCGGATGCACCGCCGCCGTCGCACGATGCAGATCGTCGTAGCCGTAAAAATGCGTCCCGGCCAAATCCGTCATCGTCGTCCGGTTGCCCGCCGGGTCGTAGCTGTAGGTGCTCTTTGCCAAAATCAAGAGGCCGTCCTTATGCTCGATCCCCAAGAGCTGCGACGCCCCGTCGTAAGAATAGGCCGTCTCGACCCCGTTGGGAAACGACAGGCTCGTCCGCCGGCCTAAGGCGTCGTAGCCGAATGAATAGGTCTGCCCTCCCGCGATGATCGTCTTCAAGCGGTTGAGAGCGTCGTAGGTATAGTCGACGATCAGCCACGGCGTCGTCATGCGCGTGCGATTGCCGTCGGCGTCGTATTCATAGCCGATCGCCGCTTCAAACCCGCCCGGAAGCTTCTGGGTCGTCTGAGAAAGCCGGTCCAAAGCGTCGTAGCTCATCGTCAAAGCCGAACCGTTGTAGTGCGTCAAGGAAGTCCGGTTGCCCACGGCGTCGTAGCCGTAAGAGACCGCCCCGCCCGGGTCCGCCCCCGTCGCCGGGATCGTCTTCGTGACCAGCCGGTCCAACGCGTCGTAGGCGAAGGTCGTCGTCCGTGCGTTCGCGTCGGTCGCCGAGGTCAGGTTCCCCTTCAAGTCGTAGGCGAAGGATTTAGCCTGCCCCAGGGGGTTGGTAACACTCGTCAGGCGGGCGTTTAAATCGTACGCGAAGACGGTCCCGAATCCCGTCGCCAGCGCGTTCTGCTTGGCGTCGACGACCTTAGAGAGCAGCCTCGCCTCGCGTCCCGCGGCGTAGTCGTAGGTCGTCACCCCGCCGTCGTGGTCCGTCACCCGAGTCAGGTTGCCGTCCGCGTCGTACTGGAACTGCGTGATCTTGCCCGCCGAGTCCAAGCTTTGAGTCACGCGCCCCGCGGCGTCGCGGATCATGGTGGTTTGGCGCGAAAGCGGGTCCGTGACCGCGTTGAGTTGTCCGTTCGCGTCGTAGCCGAAGAGGGTCGTCTTGAGGAAGGGGTCTTGGACTTGGGTGACATGCCCCTGTCCGTCGTATTGAAACAGCGTGTTGAAATTCAGCGAGTCGCGAACCTGCTCCAGATTTCCGCTGCCGTCGTAGAAGAGCGCCGTCGTCTTGCCGCGCGGGTCCGTCAGGCTGGTCGCTTGGTTGAAGGTCGGTTCGTAGGCGATCAACGTCGCGCCATTAAGGGGGTCCGTCACTTGGGAGACATTGCTCGCGCCGTCGTACGCGAAGAGCGTCTCCCGCGTCAGCGGGTCCCGTTCGCGCGTGAGGTTGAGGGCGGCGTCGTACTCGAAGCCCCGTTCCCCGAGATTCGGATCGATGATCCGGGTGGTGCGTCGGAGTCCATCGACGATCGCGTACTCGTACTCGGTCCGGTGTCCGCGTGCGTCCGTGACGATCGTCCGATCGTCGAAGTATTCGTAGGTGAAGGCGTTGATTCCGCCGTTCTCCTGTTCCGTCGCGACGCGCCCCCGCGCGTCGTAGGTGTATTCCCGAAAGCCGCCGTTGGGATAGGTGATCTTCGTGATGCGATGCGCCGCGTCATAGGCGAATAGGGTTGTCCCCTGCGTGGAGGTCGCTTGGATTTTGTCGCCGTTAGCGGAGTATTCATAGGAGGCCGTCCGCCCGGCGGAATCGACGACCTGGGAAACGCGCCCCTCGGCGTTATAGGACAGAGTCTGCGTGCGCCCGTGAATGTCGGTGATGGAATTCAAGCGTCCTTGGGAGTTTCGGTCGTAGAGAAGCGTGTTTCCGTTTCGATCGGTCAAGGAGCTCAGCGCGAAGGAGGTGGTCGAGGGGAGGCGGGTGAATAGGCGTTCCGTGCCGTCCTTTTCACGCAGCGTTACGGTCTGAGGCTCGCCGTCCGCGTTGCGGCTCGCGATGGTCATCTTGGTAAACGACTGAGTTGGAGCGATCATCTCGTCGGGATTCGATTGGCCGTCCGCGGGAGGAAAGTAGGTGCGGACGGCGCCGGGTCCGTCGCGCCAGACCAAAGCGAGGCTCGGACGCAGCAGCAAGGAGGGGTCATGCTCGCTGCTCCAGCCGTATCCCCATGCGGAGTCCTCGCTGCCTTGGCTGTTATGGCTGAGAGTTATCGCGAGCGCGGGGGATGAGGGTGGAAGCGCGTTTTCCGAAGTCGGGAAGTTTACCTTCCCCGACAGCGGATCGGTCCCGACGCAGCCGACCGGATCGTTGTTTCCGACACGCGCACGGGCGCGGACTCCCGGATTGACGATCACCGTGGCGTCTTGCGAGGCGCTCTGTCCGAGCAGGTCGATCGCCGTCACTCGGATGTTGTATGCCTTCCCGGTGAACGGGGCTATTGTTCCCTCAAAGCCCGTAAATTCCCAGGAATGGGAGCTTTGCCTGATTCCCCCGAGGGGAAATCTTTCCCCGTTGATCGTCAGATAAAGATCGGCGAGTTCGACGTCATCGGAGGCCGTGCCGCGGATGGCGCCGAGCGTTCCGTCGGCGGCGACGGAGAGATTCTCCGTGATGTGTACCGCAGGCGTCGAGCGGTCGACGCGGAAGTCGATCGTTTTTCGAGCGAGGCCGCTGCCGCAATCGTGAGCTTCGAAGGTTAAGGGGCCCGTGAGGGAATCGAGGGGAAATTGCACTGTATGCTGTGTCGGCGCATTCCATATCGTCGCAAAGGCGTCTAAGCGGAACAAATTTTCTTGTATGTTCCCTACCTCATCGGTGCGATCGATGCTGCATAAACCGATGCCGTCGGCACCCGTGATCGTCACCGAACTGCCCGTTGGAACGACATCCGTTCCCGGCTGAAACGGAGCCGATAATTCAATGGTTGCCGGGGTCGAGTCGAAAATTAATCCCGCCGTACCTTGGGCCGAGCACGAGAAATCAGGGGTATTGGGGTCGCCGTCGCTGAAGGTCGCTGAATACGACATGCTGAGGGTCGTTAGGCCGGTTATCGCCCCGCATGTAAAGTCACCTGAATCCCCGTTTGAGGGAACAAAGCTGCATCCTCCCGCCCCCGTCACTGTTTCCTGGCATGCAACGCAATCGTGCGTTGATCCGTCGTCTTCAACGACGGCAAAGGACCCGATGCGGATCGAAGAAGCGGGAGTTCCGAAGATCAGTCCATCCATGAGGCCGGGGGATTTAATGAAAACACAATTACCGGAATAAGCCCGAACTGGAAGAAAGAGTAAAGCAGCAAGCAGAAGCGATTCGAATGCCTGAAGCCGTCGTTCGGTTTCAGGGCATCTCAATGGGCGTCGCGAAAAGTTCTTCATTCGTTCGATTTACACGCGTCCCGCCGAAGTCCAAAAATGGAGACCTTGGCGGCTCCGTGCTTAGTGTGGACCCAGGCCCGCAGGAATTCAAGGCGAAGCAGTGATACTTATCACGGGTCCAGTGATATTTGGCTGCCGTCCCGACGAGAAAGTCAGGAGGCAGATTTTGAGAAAAGGGAGCCGAACTCCGCGTTTTCGGCCTAAGCGGAGGAGGGCGGGCGCGTCGAAACGGGCTCCTCGTCAGGCTCCGGAAGGCGAAGCCGATAGCCCTTGCCGAACACCGTCTCAATGGCTCGGGCGAGAGCGCGGGGAAGTTTCACGCGGAGCTTATGCAGCATCTCGTTCATCGCGGGCTCCGGCGCACCCGGAACGCTGTCCGCGAATACCATGTCGAGGGCGGCCTGCCGGGGCAGCACCGCGCTTCCCGCCGTGCTGAGCGCTTCGATGAGCCGCAATTCGCGCTCGGTCAGCTTCTTGGACCGCCGCCCGTTGAAGATGACGACGCGCTCGCGCCGGTCGACGAACAGCCCCGGTCCGACGAGCTTGCGCGCCTCGCCGTCCCAGTCGTGCCGGCGGAGCAGACCCTTGACCAGCGCCTCGATGCGAGCCGGGCTGCTCGGCTTGAGCCAACATGTGTTGCCGCCGACGGCCAGCCAGGTATTCCCCTCGGCGAAGGACTTGTCGCCCGTCAGGAAGGCGATGAGGACTCGCCCGGAAGCCGGGTTCGCGCGTATGCTCTCGCACAGCGCCCCGCCCGAGCCGTCCGGTAACTGCTGGTCGAGGATAATCAGGTCGGGCGAAAAGCGGCGAAGCTCCTCGCACGCTTCGCCGATAGTGGAGGCCGCGCTGCAGCGGGAGCCGGCGTTGACCAGGACTCGCTGGAGGAGATTCGAGTATTCGAGATCGTCCTCGACAACGAGGATGTTTCCTTCGCTTATCGGCATTTTCTGGCCCCGGCCGGACCCGCACGAAGTTTAGGCCGCACTCAAAAACCTGTCAAGGTCCTCAAAAAAAGGCATGTGACGATGACGGCACCTCCCGATGACGCCACCGTCAGGTGATGCGCGGAGCTGCGCCGGAACATCCAGGCCATGGTCACGCCTTTCAGCAGCGTCGAAACGGCGATGCAGGCATAAACGCTTTCCACCCCGAACCCCGCGACGCGCACGAGCAGCCACGCCGCGGGATAGCGTCCGAGAGTCAGCGGGATCGAGACCGCCATGTACGGCCGCGTGTTGCCCAGGCCGCTGAATCCCCCTTCGAAGACCATTTCCCAACCGAGGAAGATCTCAAGCAAGCCCACCCAGCAAAGATAGGAGGCGCCGGAGGCGATCACCGCCGGGTCGACGCTCACCAAGGAGATCAGAAATTCCGGGGCCGCCACGAAGAGAATCGAGGTCGGAACGAGGAAGTAGGACACCAGGCGGCGGCTCTCATAGGCGGCGTGTTTGGCGCCCTCGAAGTCGCCGGCGCCGACGCGCCTTCCGACCACGGCGGCGGTCGCGATCGAGAATCCGATGCAGGTGAAGTACGCGAGGCTTTCGAAGCGGTGTCCGATGGTCATCCCCGCCAGCGGCGCCATGCCGAAGGGGGTGATGATCGTCGTCAAAAGAGGAAACACCGAGGTCCAGATCAGATGGGAGGCCGCCGTCGGCGCCCCGACGCAAAGGATTCGATTTAGGAAGTCGGCGCTGGGCGCGAGAAACTCCTTAAGCGGCGGTATGTACCCGCGCCGTTGCAGGAAGAGTATCCGCAGGGAGAGTCCGAGCAGCCAGCCGGCGATCGTGGCATAGGCCGCGCCGCGAATGCCTAAAGCGGGGAATCCCCACCATCCGAACATCAGGATGGGATCGAGACAGGCGTTGAGCGTCAGCGCGACTCCCATGATGACGACCATCGTTTTCGTGTCGGAATTCGCGTTGAAGATTTGATTGCCGAGCAGGATCAGGTGCAGGACCGGGAGATGGATGAGGAGGATGCGAAAATACGTCCATCCGGCCTCGAGAGAGGCGGGGGAAAGTCCCATCCAGCGCAGCAAGGATTCTCCGGTGAACAGCCCGGCGGCGGAGAGGGCGATCGCGATCAGAACGCTCGCTTGGGCGGCTTCGCGCGCGGCGGTGCGCGCCCCGGCGGGGTCGCCCGCGCTGAAAAAGCCCGCGATCGCGGGAAGCGCGATGTTGAGCAGTTCCCGCCGCGTGGGGTTCACGAAGTCGGCCCGACGTTCCAATTCTCGAACGCGCACGAAAGAGCCGTTTCCCGGCGGAGCACGCGGCGTCCCCGCAGAAAGCGGTCGAGCCGGTCTTTCGACGGGTCGAGCCGGTCGATCTCCGCCCGCAAGGATTCGCTGAGGAGCACGGGGTGCCCTCCGCGTCCTCCTCGGGTCCACACCGCGGCTTCCCAATCCCCTTCGGGAGGAGGTTCAAACAGCGCCGGTTCCCAGACGGGCATGTCGACGTGGTGCAGCGAGGTCCATCCTTCGAGCGGCCGGTCGCTCAGAAGCGCCAGGAGCGACGCCAGAGGCGGGGCCTCGGGATCGACCGCGACGAATCGGGTTCCCGGCGAGAGGCTCCGGCAGCGTTCGAGCCAGGATTCCTGGACGGCGACGCTGACCGCTTCGGGGGAAACCAGAGAAGTCAAAAAGGAAAGCTGCCGCTTGATCAGGGGTACGCCGTCCGACGCCAGCCAGGCCTTCGGCCCGCCCGCGCGCCTACCGCGCCCGGCGGCCAGCAGGCAGCATCGCTCTAGTGGGGCGCAAGCCCCGCTGTGCCGGTCTTCATGGGGGTTAGAAGACGACCGGCCGGGCGGCATCGCGAAGGCCCCAATGTTCAAGGAGTTCCGCCGCGATGGACACGGCGATGATTTTCGGGTTCTTGCTGTCGAGGCGGATGCCGATCGGACAACGCATCCGGCGGTCCCAGCGCGCGGCCCGGTCGCCGCCGTCTGCGTCGAGGGTGACGAGACGGGCGCGAAAAACCGCGGCCTTATGCGCGGAGCCGATCAATCCGAGATACCCGGCGTTCGAATTGAGCAGGAGCAGGACCGAAGCGAAATCGAGTTCGTGGCTGTGGGTGAGGACGCAGGCCGCGTCGTCTTCCGTCCACGCGACGCGGCGGGCGTACGCGGCCGGATCCTCGCGGAGGGCTTCCACCGAATCAGGCAGCCCCTCGGAGCGGGACCATCGTTCGCGTCCGTCGATCAGCCGAACGTCCAGCGGCATTCCCGCGAGCGTCGCGGCGAGCGCGCGGGCGACGTGTCCGCCGCCGAGAAGGTGAACGCATTTGCGCCGCTTGGCCGTCTCGAAGAACACCTGGACGCGCCCTCCGCAGCATTGGTCCATCTCGCGGGAGAGGGAGAAATCCTTGAGTTCGGGGGGGGCTCCGTTTTCCAGGCAGAGGCGCGCTTCTTCCAGCACGCGGTGCTCGAACGTTCCCCCGCCGAGCGTGCCGTAGAATTTTTCCGCGGTGACCCACATGCGCTGTCCGACGCTTTGCGGAGCGCTGCCCGTGATCTTGACGATCGTGCATAAAACGGCGGGACGGGGATACTCCCCGGAAAAGTCGACGATGTCCATCCCATAGATTCTACCAAGGAGGGTGGCGGAAAATCGCGACTTCCGTTATTCTTTCGGGGTCGCGGCCGAAACGGCCGGGAGGCACTATGGCTCATTGTCCCAAATGCCGCGTCATCGAACTGGAAGAATTCGATTCCGAAAAGGGCATAAAGCTCGACCAATGCCCCGAGTGCGGGGGGCGGTGGTTCGACATGGGCGAACTTGAAAAATCGTCCGCGCACCCGGAAAAGGTGGCTCAGGCGAAGATCGACGGGCCCCTGCGGCCGCGGGAGACGGACCGGAACTGCCCCCGCTGCGACCGAGCGATGTTGAACGCGGGATTCATCAGCGAGTTCCTGAGGGCGGATTTGTGCCAAGACGGCCACGGTTTGTGGCTCGACAAGCACGAACTGCATCTCGTCGACAAGCTTCTGGCCGAATAGGCCGCCGCCGCGGGCCTAAATTTCAGCGATGAATTCGCGCAGGAGTTCGCGCGCTTCGAGGGGGCCCGGGCCGGCTTCGGGGTGGAACTGATACGCGAACACGGGTCTTTTGCCGTGCCGGAAACCTTCGAGCGTCCCGTCGTTGAGGCTGAGATGGGTGCGCTTCCACTCCTTCGGGAGCGTTTCCGGTTTGATCGCGAAACCGTGATTCTGCGTCGTGATGAGGATTTTTCCCGTACGCTCGTCCTTCACCGGATGGTTGATGCCGTGATGCCCGAAGGCGAGTTTGTAGGAACGCGCGCCCGCCGCGAGCGCGAGCAATTGGTGTCCGAGGCAGATTCCGAGCACCGGCCGGGAATAATTCGCGAGCAGGCGCTTGATCTGTGCGATCGTCTCCGGGAGCGCCGCGGGATCCCCGGGACCGTTGGCGAGGAGTATCGCGTCGGGCTCCGCTTCGAGGATCGCGTCGGCGGAGGTCGAGGCGGGAAACACCTTGGAGTAGCAGCCCGCTTGGCTCAAAACTTCCAGCATCGAACGCTTGACGCCGAAATCGAGCACGGCGATCCGGTGTCCGCCCTCCCATCGTTCCGACCGGAAGACATACGGCTTGGGCGTCGTGACCTGTGAAACCAAAGCGCGTCCCTTCATCTGCGGAGACCGCCGGATTCGGGCGAGCCAAGAGGAAAGCGCGCTTTTGCGGGTGGTCAACAGCCCGCGCAGCGACCCCTTATCCCGCAGCTTCAGCGTGATCTCTCGGGTCGGAATTCCGGTGACGCCGGGAACGCCGTGCCGCTCCAGAAAATGTTCCAGCGGCATGCGGCTGCGCGGATGGCGGGGCCGGGGGCTGAGATCCTGGACGCAGAACCCTGAGATCGACGGGCGGGAACTTTCGAAATCCTCGGGCTGCACGCCGTAATTGCCGATATGGGGCTGGGTCATCACGACGATTTGCCCGGTATAGGACGGGTCCGTGACGACCTCGACGTAGCCGGTCGTCCCCGTGTTGAAAACGACCTCCCCGAACGACTCTCCGGAGGCGCCGAACGCCGTGCCCTGGAAAACCTCGCCCGTTTCCAGGATCAGCCACGCGCTGCGCGGTCGTTTCGTCGAAGCGGCCATGGCGCGATCATACCAAATGGCCCCCTCCAGACGGGACCGGGAGACCCTGGGGATGACGGTCTTCGGGGGGCATCCCATCGAGGATGAGGGGTTGGATCGCGTTCGCCGCCTTCGCGCTGGCCCAGACGGCCAGCGCCGCCGGCTTTCGCGCCGCGCCGGTCAAGGCGCCCGCGTCGTTTGAGTTCGTTCCCGCTTTCCTCGGGTCGATGTCTCTTTCTTTGTCCGAGCGGCCGTTCTACGCCTCGGAACTGCTCGGGGCGTTCGATCGGCAATTGAGCGCGATCGAATCCTTGCCCGATCCGGACGCGGTCGCGCGAACGCTGCAAAACGGGATCGAAGGGGCAGGGCGCGAGCGCAAGACGATGGCCGTTCGCGCGGGGGAGTTGGGCGCCGCCCCGGTGCCGAGCGAGCGCGCCGCCGCCATTCTCGCGGCGAACGCGCTGTCCAGGCCCGATCAGTTTCAGCGCGTCGTCAACGGTTTGGAAGAGTTGCAGCCGGGGCTCGGGACCCGGGTTTCCGAAGCGCTTCGCGAGTCGGGAAGGTCGGCGGGCGCTCAGCCCGGTTTGGTCCGGCTGCTGCGCCAAGCCGGCGAGACGATCACGCCTCAAATCACGAACGGCCTCTATAACGCGAAGGGCGAGTTGGAACGCCTCTTCGACGGACGCTGAGCGCCGCTTAGCCCGTCGACAAGCGGGGAAAGCGCATGACGCGCGTCCCGCGGGAAAGCAGGAATTCTTTTTGGCGCCGCCAAAGGGCCGTGTAGCCGTAAAACGGCACGCCGGGATGCAGATGGTGGATCAAGTGGTAGTTCTGGAAGAGAAAGAGCGGAGTCAAAAGGGGTTCGTCGATGACATGCGAGGCGCGATAGCGGTCTTCTCGCGCGGGAACCGAATGCGGCCGATGGGGCAGATAGTCAAACGAAAAGGCGAGCAGCGCGGAGGCCAGCTTCGCCGGAACGATCCAGTAGAACAAAACTCCGGGCGTGAAGACCAGCACGGCTGCGATCGCCTGAGTTCCCAGCGATAGAATCAAGGAGAGACGCTCCGCACGAGGGCGCGAACTCCAGCGCGCGAAGTACCACGCGTAGTAGTGGAGTTCCTGAGTCAGCCAGCGCAGAGGCAATTGCCACGACGCTCCCGTTCCCGCCCAAAAATCCGGGTCCGCGCCCGGCTCGTTCGTGAAGCGGTGATGCGTCAAATGGAGGTGCTTGAAGCAGGCGAACGGGCCGTTGAGCACGAACGCCGCCGCGTGCCCGACCGCCCCGTTGATCCACGCGCGACGGGACACCGAGCCGTGCGCCGCGTCATGCATCGGGGTGAAGGCCCAGAACGCCGCCAAGGCGACGATCGCAAAGCCTGTCCAGGAGCCGATCCACGCGCCCAGTCCCCATAGGGCGTAGACCCCCGCGAGGACGGCAAGAGTCGGCCAAGCGACGTCGGGGGTATGGGTCATGGCGGCGGGGGGATGGGACTCGAGCACGCCTCATTATATCTACTTAGCGGTAGATAATTAATCGCTACTGGGCTTCCAGCGCCTGCCGGTACAATTCATCGACGACGCTGTCGTTGGCGACGGGTTTTTTCACCGGCACGACCGGCTTCTCAGTTCCCGTCGCTTGGGCGGCGGGGTCGGGTTCGGGGGCCGCGATCGCGGCGGCTTCAAGTCCGTTCTCAAGGCTTTGCAGGGCCTTGGTGAACAGCGCGTGCAGCATGTCGTCGACGGCCGCCCGCTGGCGCCGTGCGTCCTTGGCGTCGACGCTGCATTTCCCCGACTCGAACAAGTCGGCCCGCCAAAACGATTGGTCCTCGCCGGAACGGCGCGCTTCGAAATTGACTCGGATGCGCAGCAGGCAGACGGGTTCTTCGATCAGGTACTGGGCCTGGACCACGGTTCCCCCGAGTCCGATCTGCCCGCGCCGATCCTGGGAATCGCCGAAGGCGAGGCCGATGCCCGCGAAGGTCTTGGAGTGGGTGAGAAATTCGCCCCAACTCCGGGCGAGGGTTTCGCCGTCGACTCGGGGGATCGCCAGATGGCCCTTCTTCAGGAAGTTGACCGAGATCTTCGTTTTTTCGATCACCGTTTCGTTCTTTGTGTTGTCCTTAAAGGGAAAGAGCAGGGCGCGGATCGGCAAGGAGGGTTTGTCCTTCTTGATCGTCGCGGGGGGCGTGTAGCGGTACGGCCCGGCGGCGCGGCGAGCGGCGGAGCAGCCTGCTAGCAAAAAAAATGCGGACACTGATATGAGTGCGAATCTTCTAGTCACAGTTTGCTTTGGGTGATTCTACAATCCTTCGAATCGTATCCAAGAGAACCCTAAAGCTATTGGAACGATTATTTTCTCTCGAGATATGGGTTGCCATTAATCTCGCACCGGAAAGCTTTTGGAATTTGGGTTCCAGTCGAGACAATTCACGGGAGGGAGTCGCAACTGTGTCAGGGTCTCGATACCGTGCCTTATCCCCGATGGTAGAGAGTGCGGGGTTCTCAAACGCAGCAGCTAACGCATCGGGATCTCCCAAATACCAAGCTTCTAATTCTCGGCAGGCGATTCGAACGATTGAATCCGGTTTGCCGCCCGTTTTGCAAAGATCAAACAAGCGCTCCTTGAGTGCCTGACAATCTTCAGTATCTTGGTCGCGAATGATTATGAAGACATCAGGATGGTTCCACGCGCGTAGTTTTCGTGGAAGGCTTCTCTCGAGGTCCTGTTTCCCTTCATGCGTTACACAAATGAAAGATTCATTTAGTCTTGTCCCAGGAAATATCCGCGGAAGAAGTCCTTCGAGGAAGAACTTCATCGATCTTTCTTCGAGGAGAAAAACAATTCTTCTCGTCAAGGGTGGGCGCCTTCAAATAATCCTTGTTTCCAGAGTGCTCCGGGGGAGTCTCCCTCTGCGACCAAGTTCCTTAGGAGTTCGCTTTCTGATGCGCGACGAATTTTAGTGAACCCGTCATTTTTGACAAGCCAATAAATTTCATCAAGCGTTGCTCCACTCAAAAAATCCGGGGAATGCGTGGAAACAAAAACCTGTCCTCCGCGCCGGGCATAATCACGAAATTCCTCTATCAACTCGCGCAACAGTTCGGGATAAAGTTGATTCTCCGGTTCCTCGATAGCGAGCAAGGGGTGTGGTTGCGGATCGAATAGGAGCAACAGATACGCAAACATCTTGATCGTTCCATCAGAAACGAATCGGGCGATGAAAGGGTCTTTAAAGCTGCCGTCCTGAAACCGTAGGACGAGCCTGCCGTCTTCCGTGGTCTTTGCCTCCACGCTTCGGACGCCCGGCACTCGAGATTTCATTGCATTCAGGACTTTATTGAATCTCTCCGGATGGTTTTCAAAGAGGTATTGGGCAAATTGCGCGATATTATCTCCCCGCGTTGAGAGATGTTCGGCATACCCTGCCTCGCCGCTGGTTCGAGCGTCACCAATGTGAAAGTCGGAGATATGCCAATTTTCAATTAGGCTCCTAAATTCAGCGACAACTCGAAACTCCTTAAACTGCCCTAAACCTTTGATCGCTAAGGTGCTGGCATCATCAAGAACATGCTCCTTTCGTTCCGCCTGAGCTCCTTCAAGACCATACGCGCTCTCGTTGGTGATGGCGGTTCCTTTGCCCAGTGAAAAATCAACGAAATGCCATGGTTGTCCGTATTGACCTCTTCGAAATCGGAGGATTTCCCTTTCGACAACAGGACGACCTTCTGATTCCGAGACATCGAGCTGGTAGGTGGCCAGCCGACCGCTGCTCTCGCGAAACTTAACGGTAATTCCGACGGGACCAGTTTCCCCGCGGGTGACGAGTTCTTTGAACCCGCCCCGCCTGGAAACCGCGGTAGCGACGTTATTGGTCAGGGAGTCCTTTAGAAAGCTGAGGACATCAAATAGAGTCGACTTCCCTGTGCCGTTGGCGCCGACAACGATCGCGAGGCGAGAAAGATCCTTCAGTTCCGCAGATTGGAAGGAACGATAATTTCGAATTTCAACATTCTCAATTTGCATAGGTTCCCCGTGAGTATAGCGCTCATCTTATCTAATTCCAACCTGCGGATTTGCCGAAGAGTGAGGCCTTGCGCGGCGCGTAGGGAGACCTTATACTAGCGCGGGTAGACACCTTTCGGGGCAACTAATAGGAGGCGGGCTCATGGCCGAAGAAAACGCCAAGTCGGACATCCTCAGCAAAGAGATCAAGTACGACGGCGAAGGCTATACGCGCCAAGGGCTGGAGTCGATGCTCACCGACAACCAGAGCCGCCACGAGGTCAATCTCAAGAAGTTCGGCGAACTCTCCAAGGCCTACGACAAGCTCTCGACGGAGATGACGGCCGACATCGCCGAAAATAAGTCGGCGCTCGAATACCTCGGCAACATCATGACGCTCGACGAGATCGGCACCAACATCAAGGGCCTGCTCGCGAAGATTCCGCTGATCCGGGACATCGCTCCGAGCCGGGATCTCAAAGAGCTGCTCAACGAGAAGATCGAGATCGCCCAGAAACGGGTGCAGGAAGTCGGCAACTACATCGACACCCTGCAAAACGACATCAAAAACCTTCAGGAAGACATCGTCCGTCTCAACAAGAAGATGGTCGTCGCCGCTCAGAACGAGGAGCGGGCGGCTAAATACGTCTTGGAGCTGGAGTCCTTCCGCGAGAAGCTCGAGGCCCAATTGCAGGGCCTCGCCGATCCGAAGAGTCTGGAAGGGCGCGAATTGTCGGCGAAGATTTCCGACGTCAAACGGGCGATTTGGGAGCACGGCGCGAAACTGCGCTTGTACGCCAACGCCGAGGATCGGTTGATGGCGATCATCAACATGAACAACAACTTCCTCGAGATCATGACGAATCTGCACGGCAACATGCAGACGCTCTATGACGCCGGCAACGAGGTGCTCAACGAACTGCACGGGAATCTGGCCGGCCTTTCCTCGATCTCCGCGGCCGGAGAGCTTTCGGTTGAGATGCACAAGTCGATGCAGTCTCTGAAGCAGAGCGTCAATCGCCTCGCGGTGCTCGCCTCGGAGACCTCGCTGTATCTTACGCAGAACATCGACCGGCTGACCTCGGAAATGAAGATCTACGACAAACAGACCGAGGATCTCGTCGCCCAAAATCTCGCGGCGGAGCGGGAGATCAAGGAGGAACGCATCAACGAAACAATCGAAATGGCTAAGAAGGAGTACGGCCAATTCGAAACCGCCCGCACCGATGAGCCGTGAGGCGGTCGCGACCAAGGGGAAACCGCCTCAAAACCGCTATCTGACGCTCGATTCCGAGGCGCTGGAGGCGTACGCGAGACGGGTCTCGGATCTGATCCTCGCGGCCCGGCTTAACAAGTGGTATCCGGATCCGTTCGGCTGCTCGGATCGGCTTCGCTTCTTGGCGCCTTCGATCCGTTCCGGCGTTTACGACGGCGTGGGGATCGACCGGACGAACGGTCTCCCGCGCCATCAGGACGTGCTGACGGTGCAGGTGGATCGGCAGATCGCGGAAGAATTCATCGCGCAGCAGGAGGCGCGGCTCGCGCTCGGGCGGCGGTTGACGCCGCGCGTCGAGGCCAAGCTTCGCTACTACCGGGAGCTCGTGAAGGTGCCGGCCGTGCCGATGACCGATCTTCAGGTCAAACTGCGCCGAGTCTATCCCGAGCGAGGCTCGGCCGCCTTCGAAGTCGTCTTCGACCGTTTTGATCCGGGAGAGGGCGTGTTCGTCCGGTACACGCTTCTGATCGAGCAGACCGATTCGATGTGGGGCGGCGGATTTTTGGAGCGCACCGGGGACTACACGAAGCAGACCAACACCTTCCGGTCCGCGATGGAGAAATTCGCCCAGGACGAGAGCGAGATCATGTTCCTGCTTCTTGGACGCCTCGAGGGGATTCACGTGGAGGAAGTGGCCCGGGGGCGCATCGGACCGTTGTGGTCGCCGTGGACGCCCGCGCCGCAAGGGTGGTTTCCGCCCGACGCCTCGGACGCCTTTGTGCTGCATTGTCCGCTCGACCGTGCGTCGACGGGGCATGAAATCGATTTGGACAACGACCCTTTTTCGACGCTGTACGTCGACTTCCTCTCCGATAAGGCTCGGCCGATCATCGAGGAGGCGGCGCAGCGCTACGGATACAGAGTCCACAAGGAGAGAAAGTTCGCGTGCACGAAATCGGCGCTGGGGCCGCTTCAGGCGAAGCTCAAGAAGGCCGGCACGAAGAACGTCATCTATTCGATATGAACGCGGCACTCGAAGAAAAGGAAGTGGAGAGGGAAATCGCCGAAGCGCGCGCCCGCGTTCGCACGAGCGGACTGCCGGCGATTTTGGCCCGAGTCGACGCGGGCTCGTTCGGGACGACGCCGTTGAATCTGGAGTCGCTCGACGCGCTGGTGTTCGCGGTCGCCACGGCCGTCGCGGCGATGCGGCTGCCGCGCTTGGAGGCGGCGGGACCCGTGTTTTTCGCCTATGTCTTCGCGGCGGAAGCGACCGACCGCCTGCTGGCGATCGGCGGACCGGAGAAACCCGAGGGACCCGACGGTTCGCTTCGCGCCGACCAGTACCGGGACATCCCGAAGCTGACTTCCCCGGAGGGGCTTTTTTCGACGATCCTGCGCGACTGCGCCGGATTTTTAAAGTTCTACGGGGAGCATCCGGATTCGAGAAAGCGGGTGAGCCGCGACGCGGAGGCGCTGCAGTGCCTGCGCTCGTACTGCGCGCTGCTCGCCGCGACGCTTAAGAAACTCGGGGCGGACAAGCTCGAGGTCAAACTGACCACTCCGCGTCAGCGCTACGACGGATGGGCGGTCTCGCCCGCCGAGATCGGGGAATCCAACAACCTGATGCCGGTGGCGTTGGACGACATCGTCGGCAATGAGGAGTATCTGAAGGCCGCCAAGCGTCTTGCGCGGGACGTCGCCGGGTTCGACATGACGCTCGATCAGAACCCGAAGAAGGTCCGCAACCAGATCCTGTTCGTGCTGGGCTCTCCGGGCTGCGGGAAGACGGTCACCGCCCACGCGGTCATGCGCTATTTCCTCGAATTGTGCGAACGCCACCAACTGCCCGCGAAAACCCGCATCATCCGGCGCACCGATTGGGCCTCATCGTATCAGAACCAAAGCGCGAACCGGCTCTTGGAAATCTTCCGCGACGAAGTCTTCAACGCCCCCGCGGTGGTCGGGGTTTATTGGGCCGACATCGATACGGCGTTCTCGGCGCGCGGCGACTCGCAGCTGCGTCAGGAGGAGAAGTCCAATCTGGGGACGCTGTTCGGGATTCTCGACGGAACCGTCGGACCCAAAAACGGGAAGTGGTTTCTCATCTGCGACGCGAATACGATGCACATGGACGAGGCGATGATCAGCCGATTGGCCCAGACCCCGCTTCAGGCGAAGGGCCCGACCACCCCCGAGCATTTCGTTCGGCTGCTGCGGGACATCAAGCTGCGCGGAAAGCAGGCGTGGCTGCCGATCACGGAATCCCAGTGGAAGAAGATCGGAAAGCGCTGCGTCGAAGAGGGGCTTTCGGGCCGTTCGGTGGACGCGATCGCCGGCCGGGTGTTGACCGCGATCGAGGATTTCGACGAACCCGACGAATACTTCAGCCTGCCGTTCGAGGAGAAGCGGAAACTCGTGGCGGAGCTTTCGGTGAAAGTCGACGACAAGAGGATCCAGGGGTTCTTAAGCGACCACCTGGCATTCGAGAAGGGGGCGCAGGAAAAGAGCGAGGAGGAGCGCTTCCGAAGGCGCGTCGAGGAAATCAAGCTGCACCTCTCGGCCCAGCGGGCCGCGGTGATTCAAAGCGCGGCGGGGCGTTCCGATGGCTGAGCGTCGCGTCCGCCCGCGCAAGGAACGCCGCTCGGGCGCTCCCGCCTCCTCGGTTCCGAGCCTCGTCAAGGATCTCGTCGATCAGTTTGATCGTCCGCTCGATTTCTTCCGCGAATTGATCCAGAACGCGATCGACGCCGGCTCCAACCGCATCGACGTCACCATCGAGCGGGGGGAAGGGGACACGGTCATCCGGATCGAGGACGACGGCGAAGGGATGGACGAGTACATCATCGACAACTTTCTGCTCGTGCTGTTCCGTTCGACGAAGGAGGAGGATTTTACCAAAATCGGCAAGTTCGGAATCGGCTTCGTCTCTGTCTTTTCGCTGCGCCCGGAATTGGTTCGCGTGCTGACCGCGCGAAACGGAGAGAGTTGGCGCGTGGATTTTCCGAGCTACCGGCGCTACGAGAAATACAAGCTTTCCTCGGCGCGCGAAGGTACGATGATCGAAATCCGCAAGAAGCAGAGCGAAGCGGATTTTGAGAAGCTGGGTCGGGAAGCCCGAGAAACCATCCTCTATTGGTGCAAGCACTCCGAAGCCCGGATTTTTTACCGCGTCGGCGATCAGCGGCCCGAGGCGCTGAGCGAGCCGTTTGGACTCGCGGGGGCTTCCTTGGCGTACACGGAGGAGGGGACGGAGCTTCGGCTTGCGTTTTCGGCGGCGGATAAGCCCTTTTTCGGCTTCTACAACCGCGGACTGACGCTGAAAGAAGGGAGCCACGACTACTTCCGCGGCGTTTCCTTCAAGGCGAAATCCCGCTACCTCGAGCATACCCTCACCCGCGACAGCGTGATGGAGGACGAGAATTACCGCAAGCTGATGGGGATTCTCGAGAAGCTCGTCGAGAACCGACTCCCCGAGAAACTCCGTTTTGAACTCAAGGAGCTTTCCACGCGGATTTCCAAGATCGCTTTGCAGCGCACTCCAGACGGCGACGGGCTTCCCGAGGGGATGGGCCTCGAAGCGCAGAAGGCGGTCGAGGAGTGGACGCGGCGCCTTCCGTTTCTCCATTGGCTGCTGTCGACCTACTGGTCCCGCTGGCGCCGGTCGGACTGGAGAATCTTTCCGGGTCTCTGCGGGGAGACCGTCAGTCTCGAGGAACTCAAAGACGGCGTGCGCTGCGCGCCCGGCAAGAAGCTCTACTTCGATTCCTGCCGCAGCCGCGTGACGCAGCGGCTCGAAAAGGAAGGCGCCGTTTTGCTGTGCGAAGGGCCTTGGGTGGAGGCGGTCGCGGAGTGGCTCGGCGTCGACGCGGTGCACGCCTCGAAATCTTTGATTCTTCCGGTGCTCAGCCCGGATCAGAAATTGGCGTCGGGCATGCGCGCGTTTTTGAACACGCTTCGGGAACTCGACCGAAAATCCGGATCCAAGTACCGGGGGATCGCCGCGGCCGACCTCGCCTATCCAGGATCGCCGATCCGGGGGAAATTGTTCGTCACCCAGCGGGAGGCCGGGGAGATGAGTCCCGTCGATGAAAAGCCGGTCTCCTCTTTGTTTGTTTTTCGGACCCGGCGTTGGGCGGTGCTCAATATTTCCCATCCGTCCGCCGAGAAATTCGCGCGCCTGCACGCGGCCCGCCCCGGGTTCGCGGCCTTCCTCTGCCTGAAGATGATGCACCTGCACGACGGAGAGGTCCCTCCGGAACGCGAGGGCGAGTATTCCAACCTCGCGGAGAAGGTCGAAGGGAAGCTGTTGGAAGGGGCTCTGGAACTCGACTCGGAAAGGGCGTCCTGATGCCGCCCGAGGACGCGGGGGAGTTCGTATCGGCCGGGCGCTTTAAAGTCGATCGGACCCGCGCGCTCGAGAAGCTGATGCGTTTTCAGCTTAAAGACGCGACGATGTTCGCGCTTCCGTGGGTGCAGGCGGCCGTGGCCGGCGGCGCCGCCCGGATCGACGTTTCGACGACCCCCGCGGGATTCGAGTTCGTTTTCGACGGAAGGGAATGGGACCCCGAGGAACTGCGCGATCCCTACCATCACCTGTTCGACTCCGACCCCCGCGGCACGCGGGCGCGCAACCGCGAACTCGCCGTGGGACTGCTCTCTGCGCTGCGCCTTGACCCGAAAGGGATCACGGTGCGCGTTCGCTCCGGCGGCAAGGAATTCGCGCTTTACGTGGACGGGCCGACGGAAGAGCGCTTGCGCGAATTGGAAGGGAGTCCGCTTGAGGACGCGCGAACGCGCTACGGCGGGAATCCGGTCGTTGCGCTCTGGGTCGGCCGCGTCGGCGGATTCAAAGCGACCGAGGCGCATTTGAACGCCTTCTGCGGGCGTTGTCCGATTCCGATCACCATTCATAAGAACGGAAGGCGCCACAGCGTCGTCCAAAGCGCGGAAACGGATCTCGTGGACTCGAAGCGCTTCGGCCGCGGAGAACTCACGGGGACGCTCGGCCTTTCCCCCGAGGCTCTCGGCGGCGGGACGATCGACTTCGTGGTTCGGGGCGTCACGGTGCTCCGCGAACGGGTGCAAATGCCGGGCGTGCCCGTCACGGGATTCGTGCGCGACGACGGTTTGCGCAAGAGCCTGTCCCAAATCGAGATCGTAAAGGACGAACGATACGAAGCCGCTCTCGCGGCGATTCGTTCGGAGTCGGTGGCTCTATTGAAGGAAAGTTTGCGCAAGGTCGCTGCGGCGTCGGGCCCGGCGGGAAAGATGCTCGCGCGGGAGGAATTGCGGCGCCACTGGCTGCATTGGGAGGGATGGTCGCTTACGGATAAGTTCACCGATCTCGTCGAATCGGGCGGCGAGGTGGAGAAGCGCAAGGCCTCGCTGCTGCGGGAAACTTCCCTGCGCGTTGCCGCGCTGCGGGCCGCGTGCCTTTACCACCGAATATCGATGACGCGCGATGAGCGGGGAATTGGGCAGCTGCTTTGGGACGCGCCGATTCTCTTCGATGAGGCGGGGCGTCCCCTGACGCTCAGGGCCTTGCGCGAGCAGGCGCGCTGGCTGACCACGATCCCGTTCGTCGGGCGGCTCTCCGCCGCGCCCTTCGCGACCCATCGCGCCGCCTGGATCTGTCATCCGGCGGATCTCGCGTTTCTTAAGCTGTTTTTCGGCGAAGACAACGTGCGCGCGCTGTCTCCGCAGGAAATCGCCGCGCCGGTAAAAACCGACGCCGTACTCGACCAGGAGAATCTCTTGATCAAGCAGGCGATTCTCGCCGGCCCGGTGGCGGGGGAAATCGGGTTGTCGATCTCGCCGCACCCGCGCGAGTCCCGGATTCAATGGTTCAACCACATTCGCTCCATCGGACGATCGCGCTGGGATATGCGGGGGCTGCGGATCGAGGCGGCGCTCCATCATCCTCAGTTGAGTCAGGTCGCGCTTCCCGGAAAGGTCGAGGCGCCCGCGGCGGAGTGTTTGGCCGCGGCGGCCTCCGGCGTTCCCGCTCTTTATGAGCGGCTCGCGCAGGACTACCGGCCCGAGGAGCGGTCGCCGCGCCAGGCCATGATTCGGGAGCATCTTCTCGATTTTCTCCGATCCTATTGGAAAGCGGAACCCGAAATCTGGCCGAGCTTCTCCTGGCTCGCGGGTCTGGGACTCTTTCTCGACTCGGACGAGCGGTTCCTATCGATCCGCGATCTGAACGCCGCCTGCCATGCGGGCCGGAAAATCATCGTCGAGCCTTCCGCGCATCCGAAGGCCCTCCAGAGCTTGGCGATCGGGTATCCCGACCACATCAAACTTCTCTTCGAAGGGTCGAAACTGGTCGCGGGGATCCGGCGGGAGCGCCGCGAAGAGCCCCCTGCCCCGATGCCGAAACGGACGCCGGCCCCGCGTCTTGAGTCCGCCGAGAAAATAGAACCCAAAAAAGAAGGGGAACTGAGTCTCCCCCCGGAGATGCGTCGTGCCGTAGAGACGCACGGCGTCGAGGATCTCGTCGCCTCCGATCCGACGGGAGAGGTGCGCCGCTGGCTGAAGGCCCTGAAGGGGCGGGGGGCGTGTCCGTTGACCGACGAATCCATCGACAGCGTCGCGTTCGACCCGCGCCACCCCCTTCTGCGCTTCCTCGGCGAGCGCGGGAATTTGATGCGCTTGATGCCGTATGCGGTCTCGGTTTGCTTTTCCGACTTAAATCGCAGGGTGCGCGAGTTGACCGACGTTCAGGACGCGTGCTTTTCGTTGTCGCTCGCGGAGTTGGTCTTGGAAGCCGACGAAAAGGGGGAATACCGCCGTGACCCGCCGGTCTAGAGACGCCGACGAAGACGGCGTGCTCGTTGAAGAAGGCGCCTTTCGCATCGACCGCAAGCGCGCGATCGTCGAACAGGCTCTCAAGAGGCAGCCTTGAGCGGCGATCCCTTGAAAGGGGAGTTGGTCGAAACCGGAAGTTTTCGGATCGACCGGCGGCGCACTCTCGACAAGCTGCAGCGCTATCAACTCCCCGGTGGCGAGCGCGGCTTTCTGGCGTGGATCCGCACGGCGGTCGCCGGGGGGGCGAGGGAAATCGAGGTGCGGGCCTCGGGACGGGATTTGCGCCTGGACTTCGGCGGGGCCCCCTTCGAAAAGGCGGCGATGCACGACCCCTACGGGGCTCTCTTCGAGCGATCCGGGAAATTCGGAGAACGCGACCGTCATTTCGCGCTCGGCATGCTGTGGGCGTGGCGCTCCGGCGCGATGAAGGTGACGGTCTCCTCGGGAGGGCGGTCCCTGAAAAGTTCCGGACTCGCGGAAGACGAAGTCTCGCCCTGCCCGGAGAGCGCAAGAACCTCCATCCGCGTGCGTCTTTTACCGCATTGGCCGCGGTCGATGGTGACGGAGTCGTTGACGGCGGAATTTTTCGCGCGCGAGTGCGCCTTGGTTCCCGGTCGGCTTACCCTTAACGGAAATCCGCTGCCGCAGGAACCGATACCGGACTGGAATTCCTATCGCTTCGCGTCCGGAACGGTGCGCGGTGTGATCACCGTACCGGAACCGGGATGTACCGGCAAGAACCGGCTGGGATTGTTTGTCTTCGGCGTGCGGGTCTGCGATCACGAGGCACCCGGAGCCGGATTGCCGTTCGACGGGGCGATCAACGACGACGGGTTCGGCCTCAATGCGTCGTTGACGAAGGTGGTCGCGAACGCGGCGCTCAACGCGGGGTTGGCCGAGCTCCAGCGGCATTACGGGAGATTCCTCGCCCACTGCGCGAAGGAGTTGACGCGCCGCGCAGCCGGGACCGGCAAGATGCTGGTCGGCAGTCAGCGCCTCCGAAAGGAATGGAAGCGCCTTTTTGATTTCGACTCGACCAACGACGGGGAACCGGAGCGTTCGTGGCTGCCGTGGAACGCGCCGTTGTCCAAGCGTCTGCGCGTACACGTCGACGCGCGCGTGACTTCCTGGCTGCGCCTGGTGACCGAAACGCTGAGCCGCGGATATTCGCGGGAGCCTTTGGAGTCCTTCGAGCGGGCGCTGTGGCGGGCGCCGTTGATCTTCGATGTGCGCGGCCGTCCGGTAAGTCTGGAGCGGCTTCTGCGCGAAGATCGGGGACCCCGCATCCGGTTTTCGACCAAGCGGCGCTCCGCGCACACGCGGGCCGATTGGATCGTCTGGGCTCTGACCCGGCGCGACGCCGCGTGGCTGCGCCGGGTCGGCAAGCGCGTCCCCATCGACGTCACGCAATTGCCCGAACGGGCTTGGTAGCCTCGTTCGCCGTCAATTCGCTAAACTGGGCGTATGGAACAGATTCAGGCCTTCGAGAAGACGATCCTCGCGGTTTTAAAGTTTGAGTTTTTCAGCATCACGATGGGCCAAGCGCTCGTCGCGCTGGGGTTCATCTTCGCGGGATTCCTGCTGAGAAAAATCCTCGAACGGGCGTTCGAGGGATTGGAAGCGGCCGTCAAACGAACGACAACGATTTACGACGACTTGCTGCTGGAAATCGTCCGCAAGCCGCTCGCCGCAGCCTGCGTCCCCCTGGGAATCTATTTGGCCGTCCGCACCCTGCCGTTGCCGAAGACGCCGGTCGACGCGGCGGCGGTTTTGAGCGCCGCGTTTAAAACCGTCAGCATCGTGTTCATCGTCTGGCTGGGTCTGCGCTTCATCGACGGGACGTGCAAGGTTTGGGCCGGGTACGCCAAGCGAACCGAGTCCTCGATCGACGACATTCTCGTGCCGATCGTGAGCAAGTCTCTGAAGTCGTTCTTAGTGATCGTCGGCGGCATTCTCGCGCTGCAGAACATGGGCTATTCCGTCAGCGGGCTGCTCGCCGGCTTCGGGCTCGGAGGCATGGCGGTCGCCTTGGCCGCGAAGGAGAGCCTCTCGAACATCTTCGGATCGATCGTCATCCTGCTCGACCGCCCGTTCAAGGTCGGGGACTGGATCGAGATGAACGGGCTGGAAGGGACGATCGAGGAGATCGGTCTTAGAACCACCCGCGTGCGGACTTTCGCCAATAGTTTGATTACGGTCCCCAACGCGAAGTGGACGACGAGCGCGATCAACAACTGGTCGCGGATGCAGAAGCGCCGGATCTCCACGAAGATCGGCGTCACCTACGACACGACGCCCGAGCAGATCGAGGCGCTGGTCGAGACGATTCGCGGACTGATCCGCTCCGACGAAGGGCTGCGCGACGAATTCTTTCTGGTCAATTTCGACGGCTTCGGCCCTTCCTCGTTGGACATCTTCATCTACTGCTTTACGAAGACGACCCAGTGGGGGGAGTACCTGACGGTGAAAGAGCGCTTCTTCCTGAACATCGCGCGGGAAGTGCATAAGGCCGGCTTGCAGTTCGCTTTTCCGACGCAGACGGTGCATTTGGCGGGTTCGGGAGAGGCGGTGAAGGCGGGTTAGTCGGGCCGGAGCAGCGGCGAGAGGCGGCGGAAACCGAAGAACAACGCGATTCCCAGCACCGCGATCGCGTGCCACACCGCGTCGGGCCCGACGTGTTCGTAGAGGGCCGTTCCGACCAGCGGCGCGAGGATGTAGGCGAGCGAGAAGGTCATGGCGATGGTCGCCATGTAGGCGCCGCGGTGCGCGTCGCTCGCCCGGTCGGCGACGACCGCCATCGAAATCGGCATGGCGATCATCTCGCCGAACGTCCACACCAAGACCGTCAGCACCGCCCAGGCGCGGGAATCCCCCCACGGCATCAGGCCGAATCCCGCGCAGATCATCAGCGCGCCGAAACCGATCAGCTTCATCCGGTCGACGCGCTCGAGCGCGCGCACGATCTGCATCTCGAAGAATACGATGCACAACCCGTTGAGCGCGAAGAACGCGCCGATGCCGTCTTCCCGGTAGCCGTACTCGTTTCGGAAGTACAGCGGCCAGGTCGAGAACAGCTGGAAGAACACCATCGCCTGAAACAGCTTCAGCCCGCAGAACGCTAGGAACGGGCCGTCCTTGAGCGGACGCCGCTGTCCGGGGCGTTTGGCCGATTCGCGAGCGGCGCGGGCTGAGGTCTCCAACGCGTCGCTGAGGAAGAACCATAACAGACCCGCGGCAACCGCGCAGGTGGCGCCGTCGACGATGAACAGCCACCGGTAGTCGCGCACCGCGAGAAAGCCGCCGAGAGCGGGGCCGATGGTCATTCCGAGATTCGCCGCAAGGCGCATCAGCACGAATGAACGCGCGCGCACCGGGGGAGTGGTGACCTGCCCCAGCGCGGTGGAGGCAGCGGGACGGTAGCTTTCCATGAGAAACGCCAGAACGAACATCGCGGGCACGATGGCTTTCGGCTCGGAAAGAAACGCGAAGACCTGAAATCCGACGCCGGTCGCCAGCAGGCTCGCGATCATCACCCAGCGCGGGCCGATCCGGTCCGCGACCCGGCCCCCAAAGTACGCGCCGCACATCGCGCCGAGGCCGAAGAGCGCGAGGGCTCCTCCCGCCGCGTGCACGCTGAGACCGCGCTCCCGGGTGAGGTAGAGCGTCATGAACGGCATCACCATCGTGCCGGCGCGATTGACGAAGACGGTGGCCGACAAAAGCCAGATCGTTTTGGGCAGTCCCGCGTAGGCGGAAAGGTAGGCGGATTTCAGACGTCGGAGCCGGAGCGGTGATGACATTTGCTTTTAAAATATTACTAAAATCGAGATCGCGATGCCTCTCTACAAGATCCGGGCCGATCTTCGCGTCAATGACGACAACCGCAATCTCGTCCTCGTCGCGATTGAGAACGAAACGCCCGCGCATTTAGGACTTAAACTCGCCGCCTATCTTTCGTTTTGGGAGCAGGATCTCACCCTAGAGGCGAGCGCGAAGCACCCGGCCCTGGCGGGGTCGGCGTTTCGGCCGGACCTGCTCGGTACCGACATCGGCGGGCAGGTCACGCATTGGATCGAATGCGGGAGAACGTCGTCGAACAAGATCGAAAAAGTGCTGCGCAAATGGCCCGACGCGGCGCTCATCGTGTTCAAAGAAAGCGAATTCGTCGCCCGGCAGTTTCGGCGCGAGGTTCTCAAGGAGATGCCCCGCGGCGAACGGGTGGCGGTTTACTGCTGGAAAGACGGCGGTTTCGCCGAGTGGATGGATTGCCTCGCCGAGAAAATCGACGTTTTCGGCGACTGCGGCGGAGGGAAGTTCAACCTCGTGATCGGCGAAAAAATCTACACCCAAGACCTCCTGAAAATTTAGGTCCCTAGACGGGGGGGGTGGTGGGGTTGCCGCGCTTGTCGCGGTAGGGGTAGAGGTCCCAGCGTTGGCCGGACTTGTTGGAGGCTCGGTACCAATGGGTCCCGGAACTGTTGAGGCGCCAGCGGCCGGGAGCGCGCTTGGACGGGGCGGCGGAGGTCTTCGTTCCCTCCAGCGCCGGGACTTTCTCGGCGTAGCGGACGACCCCGTCTCCCCTAAAGCCTTCGTTTCGGTCCCAGCGTTGGAGATCCTGGTAGGATTGCGCGGACCACGCGAGCGCCTGACGGGATTTGAAGTACTTTTCGCGGAAGGCGCGGGTTCCGGGGTCAAAGCTCGCGTCTCCGGTCAACTGGTAATAGCGATAGGCGGCGCGCGTCACATGCCGGACCGTTTCCTTGATGTTGGCGACCCGCTTCTCGCGGATCATCGCGTCGTGCCACTTCACCTTGGTGTTGTAAAGCGCCCAGGCCAAAACGATGTCGCCGTCCGCGCGGTCGAGGCGCCGCGCAAAGACCTTCTCGGCGCAGGCGATGTTCTTTTCGCGGTTCGCGAGTTCCGCGCGGGAGAGCCCGCATTCCCATAGCGCCGTTTCCGGCGTGATCTGCAGCACGCCCCGGGCGTTCGCGTGGGAGGTGCCGGCGTTGACGCCTCCCTCTGCTTCGGAAAGCGCGACCAGCGCGTTCGGGTTGGTCTGCCACTTTCCGGTGGTCGCTTCGGAGCGGATCGCCTCAACCAAAGCTTTCGGAACGTTTCTAAACGAGTCGCGGCGGCCGGTCGGCGGCTCGCCGCGGACGACCGCGGTGCCCTCCTCGCGAATGCGGCGCAAAATCGCGTCGACCGGGGAAACGGGCTTTTCCGGCTCGATTTTTCGGGCGACGCGGGGGGAGGTCGGTTCGATGGCGCGGCGCACGCCTTGTTGATGGGCGAGCTGGAAGCGGCCGAGGTAGTTCTTCGCGTCCGGCGGGATGCCGCCGTGCTTGCGGACGTTGCCGGCTCCCACATAGAACGCGGCGACCGCGCGATTCAGATTTCCGCCGAATTGAGATTTGAGGCGATCGAAAATGATGGAACCGGCGAGGATGTTCGCTTCGTCGTCGTAGACGCCCTTTTCGAGAATTTTCCGCTGTTCGGGCGTCGCTTCCTTCACCGCCCACTTGAACGTGGCCTTGCTCAGGCCCATCGGCCCGTACAGCCCGCTGCCTTTTTGAAATCCGCCCTCATAACCGCGGGAGGCGTAGATCAGGCCTCGCAAAACATCCTGCGTTTCGGCGTCTTCGGCCGACCTCAAAACGAAGCCGTCATGCTGCAGCGGGGGCGGGGGGGCCTTCACCGCGGGATCGGTGGTCGATTCGGAGCGCGGTTTGGCGCGGGCGAGGGCGATCGCCTTCTCGATGTCCCCGGCGCCGCGCGGGCGGCCGGTCGCGTCGAACAACACGCCCGCCGCGTCGAGGCCGGGGGACGCCCCGCGGACGGCGGAGAGGTCGAACGCGGCGCCGCCGTTTTCAGAAGTCAAAAGTTCACGCGGGAACGAGGGGCCGAAGCGTTCCCGGTACCACTCGTGCACGGCTCCTGTGTCGGACTTTAGTTTTTGAGCGATCTCGGTCGGATCCCGGAGTTCCACGGTTCGGCGTTCGATCGGGGATAGGACGATCGAGATCTTGTCCTCGGGCTTAAAGAGCTTTTTTGCGGTTTCGACCTTCTTCTGCGCCTGGCTGGGGGTCCACGCCTGGACCGTCCAGCGGATGACCTGGTGGCCGTCCAGCGGCTGCTCCAAGCGGCCTTCCAGGACTTCCTTTTCCTCGTTTTCGCGCAGTGCCGCCTCGATTTTTTGAGACAGGGATTTACGGCGCGCCTCTTCGGCTTCCGCGGCGGCGCCCGTTTGAGGCGAGATGTGGATGTACAGATGAAACGCTTCCGGCTTTTCCGCGGGGGCAGGGGTCTCGGCCGAGACGCAGGGAGCGCCCGCGATCAGCGCGGTGAACCCCATGGCAAGCAAGATCCGGGACCTCATACCTAACAGCTTATAGGTCTGGCACCGGGTTGACTAGAATCAACAGGCCCAGTTCTTCATAGGCCCTATGGGCCAACTACCGATTCTTTACCATCTCCGCTATACTCTCGGGGTGGCGGAACCTACTAAGGAAACGGTGCTGATCGTCGAGGACGACAACGAGATTCGCCACATGCTGCGCGACAGCCTGGCGCTGGACGGTTTCCGCGTCATCGAGTCGGACAGCGCCGAGCGCGGCTTCCAGCTGTTCGTCACCCAGGAACCCGATTTGGTGGTGCTCGACATCCAATTGCCGGACGGCAACGGGTTCGACGTTTGCCGGAAGATCCGCTCCGGTTCGGGCAAAGCGAAGACCCCGGTGATTATGCTGACCGCCCAGGGCCAGCTTGAGGCGAAATTGACCGGTCTTTCGGCGGGCGCGGACCAGTATTTGGTCAAGCCGGTGCACCCGCTCGAATTCATGCAGTGGGTGAAAGCGCTTTTGCGCCGGGTCGAGTTCGAATCCGGCGGCGGGACCAAGATCGTGCTCGGCGAATTGACCTTGATGCTCGAAACTCGGGAAGCCTGGTTCGAGTCGATGCCGCTCACGCGTCTGACCCCGAAGGAATTCGAGCTTCTGCACTACTTGGTCAAGCATCGGGATCGCGTCATCAGCCGCAAGGAGATTCTGTCCAAGCTTTGGAGAACCGTCGCGGTCGACCATACGGTGGACACCCACGTTCTGAATCTTAAAAAGAAGCTTCCGACCGTGATCGCCGACCGGATTCAAAACGTTCGGGGAAAGGGATTCCATTACTTTTACGCCTGATACGCCCGATTCGCTGAGGATTTACCGGAAGGCGAAGGCGTCGGGGATCGGGATGACGCTGCCGCTTTAGAGCGGCAGCGAGAAGTTCCAGCTGACCCGGTGGTCGACGTGCGCCGCGCGGCTGAGCGTATACTGCAGATTCTGCCGCGTACCGAGCGGCAAGGAAATCGCGGTGCTCAGCGTTCCATTCGAAGCGTACGAGGCGTTGAGGGACGCGCCGTGGGCGCGCAGGGAGATCTTAGCGGCCGGCGAGCCGCCGAGCGCGTAGTCCGCGTCCAGGTCAAAGCGGCCGTGTCCGCCGAGAGAGGAGCCCGCGAGATGCTTCGAGAGACGGCGGCCTTTCAGGTCCACCGTCAAATCAGGCACGGGAACCATTCCCTCAAGGGCCTTCCCGGCTCGGGTCATCGCCTTTTCAACGGCCTTAAGCGCCTTGACTTCGGGAAGCGGAAGCGAACGGAGGGCTTCGCGGACTTCGGACGGGATATCGGCGCCGTTCGCTTCGGCGGTGCCGAGGCCGTTTGCGGCGAGAAGAATCAGGCTGATCGTGATGCGTTTCATGATTTCAGGATACCCCGATCGCGCGCGGGTTCCGATGAAAGATTTCTTGAATAAGAAAACATAAGGAAATTAAGGAAAAGTTACGGTGATCCGAGCCGTCTTGATATTTCCTTGAAGCCGGGCTATCCTGCAAAAGCGAAAAGCCATGGGAATTCCACTCAATTTCAATTTGCGCGGATTCGGCCGGAAGGCCCCGGGATCCATTCTTCCTAAGCCCGATTATGTCCCCGGTTCCGGGCGGCGCGTCCTGATCGACAAAGGCGACACCGCAGCCGGAGCGATTGTCCCGATGGTGTTCGGGGTTTTGTTCGCTTTCTTCCCTGGGTTCATCCTCTTCTCCACGCCCCGGGGCGATGCGGTGTTGGATCTCGTCTTGATCCTGTTTGTTCTGGTCGGATTTTTCCTCTTTTCGTTGCCCGACATCCAGTAGCTATTGCAACACTTGACGCAAGCCGTCGTCTTCGTTTTGGTCCGTCTTCCTTGCCGTAATCTTAGCCGTTGCCGTTAGGCCCAATCCAGAGAAATGTCG